>RRZU010649048.1_pt1 | contig 21066 bp, 17 predicted proteins | sample 2165561 | NCBI WGS metagenome assembly RRZU01 (sample SAMN10456909, study PRJNA506462) | wastewater metagenome | isolation source: wastewater sludge | place: USA: Moscow, Idaho | reverse complement strand
GTGCGTACGTCGAGTCGCACCTCTCCCTTGAGGCCATGAGGCGCACCAATGATCGCAACAGTCAACTGCATGGGATCTCCTTTCAACACAAGAAAGGGACGAAACCCAGATCTCAGGATTCCGTCCCTCCCCGCGGAGGCTTCTGATTCAGCCCCGCAAAATACAGCTCAACGCTGGTCGGTTTCGATGACGTCCACGCGGACCGAGCCCTTGCTCGAGAGCGCGCCAATCACCGATCGCAGCGCCTTCGCCGTGCGCCCGTTGCGTCCGATGACGCGCCCGAGGTCCTCCGGGTTGACCCGAACCTCGAGGAGCTCGCCGCGGCGGGTATTGCGTGCGCGCACCTCGACATCGTCGGGGGTGTCAACAATTCCGCGAACCAGGTGCTCCAGGGCGTTGGCAAGCATCAGGCGTCCTCTCCGGAGGAAGCCTCGGTTGATGCGGCTTCCGCGGCGGCCTTGGCCTCGGCAACGGCTGCGCGGCGCTTCTCGGCATCGTTTTGAACCGACTCGACGGCGGTCTTGCGAGCAGACTCGCGGTCAACGGTCTCCTTGACCTTGAGGCGGCCCTCGGCGCCGGGCAGACCCTTGAACTTCTGCCAGTCACCGGTGATCTTCAGCTGCTGCTTGACCGAATCCGAAGGCTGGGCGCCAACCGAGAGCCAGTACTGCACACGCTCGGAATCGATCTTGATGACGGAGGGGTTCTCGGTCGGATGGTACTGACCGATCTCCTCGATCACCGCACCATCGCGGCGCTTGCGAGAATCGACGACGACGACACGGTAGAAGGGTGCACGGATCTTGCCCATGCGCTTGAGACGAATCTTGACTGCCACTTGTGTGGTCACTCCTTGTTCTTGGGGTGAACGCACTCCTTGCACACGGGGGACCATGTGAAGCAGGGTTCGAGACAGGGACGCGGCGGAGTTGAGAGGGACCTCGCCCGTCCGAGTACAACGCTTCATTGTGCCAGAAACGCCGCCACGACGGCAATTGTGACTCTGGTGGCATCACACACAGGAACACTTCGGTTTCCCGAACATCGTGCCATACCTTGCATTCGCTTGGGTTCGGTGGGTCCAAGGCCCCACAATACTCGGGTGGCAGTTTCTCTCATGAAGTACGCGTGGCTCTCCGTGGCCGCGGCGCTCCTCACCATCGCACTGAAGGCAGGCGCCTATCTCACGACGGGATCCGTTGGCCTGCTCTCAGATGCCGCGGAATCCATCGTCAACCTCGTGGCGGCCATCGTGGCTCTCGTGGTACTCCACCAGGCGTACAAGCCTGCAGATGACAGATTCGTTTTCGGACGGTCCAAGGCCGAGTACTTCTCCGCCGGGATCGAGGGCGCCATGATTCTGGTCGCGGCTGCCGTCATCATCTTCGCCACCATTGAGCGCATCATCAATCCCCGCCCGCTGGAGAACGTCGGGATCGGACTCGTCATCTCGGTGGTGGCTTCGGTGATCAACGGCAGTGTCGCTCTTGTCCTTCTTCGGGCCGGAAAGGCGCACCGCTCCCCCACCCTGCAGGCCGACGGCGCCCATCTCATGACGGACGTCGTCACCAGCGCTGGCGTGCTGGCCGGCATCGGACTGGTGGGACTCACCCACTGGGACATCCTGGATCCGATCGTCGCGCTCGCCGTCGCCATCAACATCACGGTCACCGGATTCCGGCTGGTGCGCTCTTCTCTCAACGGGCTCATGGACGCCACGCTCCCGGCCGAACAGAACCAGGCACTCGTCGAGGTGTTGCGCGATCACGCCAGCGACACGGTGAGCTTCCACGGCCTCCAGACCCGCGCATCCGGGCGCGAATCCTATGCGAACGTGGACATGCTGGTGCCCGGTGCCTGGACGGTACATCGCAGCCACAGGCTCGCCGAGATCATCAAGTCGGAGATGAAGTCCGCGGTGCCCGATCTGCACGTCATGGTGCACGTCGAGCCGATCGAGGATCCCAATTCCTACGAGGACATCCCGGACGGGCAGATCCCGCTCGATTTCTAGCGCAGGAAGCGCTGCAGGTCCTTGATGTCGAAGTCCTCCATGCCTTGACCGGGATCGGCGGGCGATGCTCCCGCCCCGAAGGCCGAACCGCGCTTGGGCTGGGCCTGCGACTCCAGATTCGCCTTGGCCGCCGCCTCCGCCTCCTGCCGGGCGCGCTTGGCAGGATTGCCGGAGCGGCCCTTCTTGTTGCCCGAGGTCTTCTTCTGGGCGCGCTTGGACTTGCGCGAGCCGCCCGCGGGAGCCACTCCGGGCATTCCGGGCATTCCGGGAACGCCACCCCCACGCGACATCTGCTGCATCATCTTCTTGGCCTGCATGAAGCGGTCGATGAAGGCGTTGATCTCCTGCACGGTGGTGCCCGAGCCCTTGGCAATGCGCATGCGGCGCGAGCCATTGAGGATCTTGGGATCGTTGCGCTCGGTCGGGGTCATCGAGTTGACGATGGCCTCGATGCGGTCCACCGAGCTCTCGTCGAACGCCTCGAGGGCGTCACGATACTGGCCCATGCCGGGCAGCATGCCCATGATCTTCTTCATGGAGCCCATGCGCTTGAGCTGGTGCAGCTGATCGATGAAGTCCGAGAGGGTGAAATCGCCCTCCGCCATCTTTGAGGCCAGCTCGGCCTGCTGCTCCTCGTCCCACGTGCGCTCCGCCTGCTCGATGAGGGTGAGGATGTCACCCATGTCGAGGATGCGTGAGGCCATGCGGTCCGCGTGGAACTGCTCGAAGTCCTCCAGCTTCTCACCGGTGGAGGCAAAGAGGATCGGACGCCCGGTGACCCCTCGAACCGAGAGCGCGGCGCCACCTCGGGTGTCGCCATCAAGCTTGGAGAGCACCACTCCGGTGAAGCCCACGCCGTCCTTGAAGGCGTTGGCGGTGGCAACGGCATCCTGACCGATCATGGAGTCCACCACGAACAGGATCTCGTTCGGGGTCACGGCATCGCGAATGTTGATCGCCTGCTGCATCATCTCCCGGTCAACGCCGAGGCGCCCCGCAGTATCGACGACGACGACGTCGTACCCGTTCTCCCGGCCGAACTCGACACCGGTGCGCGCGACCTGAACCGGATCGCCCACGCCGTTGCCCGGTTCGGGTGCCCACACATCCACATCCGCGCGGGTTCCCACCACTTCCAGCTGCTGCACCGCGTTCGGACGCTGCAAGTCCGAGGCCACCAGCATGACCTTCTTGCCACGTTCGCGCAGCCACAGGCCGAGCTTGCCCGCGAGGGTCGTCTTTCCCGCGCCCTGCAATCCCGCCAGCATGATGACGGTGGGCGGGGTCGCGGCCATGGTGAGATCGCGCGATTCGCCGCCGAGGATCTCGACCAGCTCGTCGTTGACGATGCGCACCACCTGCTGGCCCGGGTTGAGGGCCTGCGAGGAGAGCGCCCCCGTGGCCTTCTCCCGAACGGATGCCGTGAAGGAACGAACAACCGGAAGCGCGACGTCGGCGTCGAGAAGAGCACGGCGAATCTCGCCGATGGTCTGCTCCACATCAGCCGAGGAGAGGCGCCCCTTGGAACGCAGGTTCTTGAAAGATCCGGTGATGCGGTCGGAGAGTGTGTTGAACACAGGCCTGCCTTCGAGTCGCGGTCAAATGATTGCTGCCGCCCAGTCTACGCCAGTGACGCCCGGGTGTTCCGTACCAGATTGGCCACAAGGCTCGCCTTCCACGCGTCCCAGGCCTCCGGTTTGCATGAGGATGCATCCGCCTGGGTGAGCAGGTGCAGGCAGGCCAGCAGTTCGACGTCGCCGTTCACTGTACGCGAGATCACGTCCCAGGTGTTCGGCTGCTCCGGGTCCGCGGACGTGGCCAGATCGCCCAGAAGCAGATGATGGCGGGTGAGGGCGACGACGTCGTCGATGATCTCCCGTTCGTATCCCATCGGCGTGAGGATCTCCGGGATCATTCGGGCGCCGCGCTCGGCGTGCTCCGGGTGGCCGGGCCGCTTTCCGATGTCGTGGAACATGGCGGAGAGCAGCAGCGCGGAGCGCCGCCGCGGGCTCAGGTGCTGCAATCCCACACCGCCGGAGATCACCCGTGGGATCCGCGAGACCACCTCGAACTGGTGGCGGTCCACGGTGTGCCGGTGAATGACTGAGCGCTGGGGCAGGTTGCGGATCTCCTCCCACACCGGCACCAGCTCTGTGAGCAACCCCGCGATGTCCAAGAACTCCCACACGGTGATCTGGGCTCGCCCGCAGGCCAGGATCGCCTCGAAGTCCTCACGCGCCCACGTGGGCCATGCCTCGCCCAGCTTCCATCGGTAGGCCAGTTCCCACCCGGCGCCGGCCTGCTCGAGGTGTTGCAGGGTCGCCAACCGGATGGGCAGGTTGCGTTCGGCGGCCACCCGGGCCATGGCGAACAGCAGCCGCGGATCGGCCGGATTACCGGAAGCGGCAAGCACCAACTCGCCACTGTTCTCGGAAACGCCCGGGGCCACCTCCTGCAGGATCGGGGGTGCGAGCCGGCCGCGCACCAGACGCGGCTTGAACAGTGAACGTTGCGCCGGCTGCAGATTGCTCTGTGCCCGGCGTGCCGTCTCAGTGTAGGCGGCGCGGATGGTGCGGGCCGCCTGGGCGATCGCCATGAGGAGTTCGTCCGCCGGGTCCTGACCGCTCGCACCGGTGAATCCGAGCAGGGCGGCGACCTCGTCCTGATTCTCCATGCGCAGCACGTTGTTGTGGCGGCGGGTCACGCTGGTGAGCGCGTCACGCACGTCCAGCAGGAACTCGTAGGCGGGTTCGTAGGCGATGGCCGGGCGTTCGGTCAGCCACGAGGCCACCATCGCCTTGATGAGCAGCGCATCGCGCATCCCGCCGGCGGCCTCCTTGATGTCGCCCTCGATGAGATAGGCGAGACGGCCGAACTGGCGCCGCCGTGAGACCTGTTCGTCGATGAGTTCGGAGAAGCGTTGGCGGGCACCGGCACGCCAGTCGGCCAGAATGCGGGACGTGGCGTCCTCCACCAGCTCCCGGTCCCCCGCGATGCGGCGGATGTCCAGCAATCCCAGCGAGGCCGCCAGATCGGCCTTCGCGATGCCGCGACACTCGGCGAGGGAGCGTACCGAGTGATCCAACTCGATGTGAGAGTCCCAGATCGGGTACCACAGCGCATCCGCGAGGCCCTGCAGGCCTCCCGCAAGCTCGTGATGAGCCTTGCCATCGTGGAACAGGACCAGATCGATATCCGATTCCGGGCCGCAGTCCCTCCTGCCCAGCGACCCGACGGCGGCGAGCGCCAACCCCTCCGGATCTTCGTGAACACCCTGCTGGGCGAGGGCGTTCTCCCACAGCTGCACCAGCGCCCGCTCCGTCTGCGTGGTCCATTGTGTGCGGGATTCACTTCCGACGGGATCGACTGCACGGCGCAGGTCCCGCAGCCGAAGGATTTCAAGCTGTTCCTCTGCCCCCACGGGGTCTCCCTTCCACGCACTGGGGCCCGAACTCGAAAGCTCGGGCCCCAGAAGAGGAGCGCTCCTAGAGTGCGTCCTCACCGGAATCGCCGGTGCGTACTCGAATCACTTCGTCAACCGAGGTGATCCAGATCTTGCCGTCTCCGATGCGACCCGAGCGGGCGGACTGGGAGATCGTCTGGACCAGACCGGACGCTTCCTGATCCGAGCACACCAGCTCGATCTTGACCTTGGGGAGAAGGTCAACGGTGTACTCCGCGCCTCGGTAGACCTCGGTGTGGCCGCGCTGGCGGCCGTAGCCGTTGACCTGGGAGACGGTCATGCCCTTGACTCCCTCGGCCATGACGGCCTTCTTGACCTCTTCGAGGCGGTGCGGCTGAATAATTGCGGTGACTAGCTTCATGGTCAGATCTCCTTCGAGTAGGCGCCGACCAGCTGATCGTATGCGGACTCTCCGTGTTCGGCGGAATCGATGCCTCGGTCCTCATCCTCTTCACTGACACGCCAGCCAATGGTGGCCTTGAGAGAGAATCCGATGATGGCCGTGATAACTCCAGAGTAGATCAGTGCAACCAGTGCAATCACAATCTGGACAACGAGCTGCTTCCAGCCGCCACCGTAGAACAGTCCGGTGTCGGTGGCCAGCAGACCCACGAGCACGGTACCGATGAGACCGCCAACCAAGTGGACGCCCACCACGTCGAGCGAGTCGTCATATCCGTACTTGTTCTTCAGGGCGATCGCCAGCGAGCAGACGACTCCCGCGATGGCGCCCAGCACGATCGATCCGAATGGGCTCAGCGAACCCGCGGCCGGCGTGATGGCCACCAGTCCTGCGACCACGCCCGAGGCGGCGCCCAGCGCGGTCATGTGGCCGAAGCGAATCTTCTCCGTGATGATCCAGCCGAGGATGGCTGCGGCGGTCGCGCTGGTGGTGTTGACCCACGCGAGCCCGGCGGCGCCGTCGGCGGTGAAAGCGGATCCTGCGTTGAAGCCGAACCAGCCGAACCACAGCAGTGCGGCGCCCAGCATGACGAAGGGAACGTTGTGGGGGCGGAAGGCCTGCGTGCCGAAGCCCTTGCGCTTGCCGATGATCAGAACCAGGACCAGAGCGGCGATACCGGCGTTGATGTGAACCACGGTGCCGCCCGCGAAATCGATGGGGGCCACAGTCGCAGCACCGTCCGTGGTTCCGAAGATCCACGCCGCGAAGCTGTTCTCGGAGCCGGAGAGCAGTCCGCCGCCCCAGACCATGTGGGCCATCGGGAAGTAGGCGAGTGTTGCCCACAGCGCGCTGAAAACCAGCCAGGTGGAGAACTTGGTGCGGTCCGCAATGGCGCCGGAGATCAACGCCACCGTGATGATGGCGAACGTGGCCTGGAATGCCACTCCGACGATGGCGGGTACTCCCATGCCATCAAGCAGGAATTCTCCATCCGCGCCGTAGATGAGGCCCGAGAGATTGAATCCATCGAAGGGATTGGCGAAGATTCCTGCGACCGAGGTTTCGCCGTAGCTCATCGAGTATCCCCACAGCGGATAGATGACGCCGACGACCGCGAGTACGCCCATCGACATCATCATCATGTTGAGGACCGACTTCGATCGGCTCATGCCCCCGTAGAAGAATGCCAGCGCAGGTGTCATGAGCAGCACGAGAGATGCTGACATCAGCATCCATGCTGTCGCGCCCGTGTTGAGGGCTTCCATGGTGTCCTCCTAGCGTCCGGCTCATTCGGCCGGCTCATGACTAGAAGTCTGCTCGAGCGCGATTTCATTCAGGGGGCATCAATGTTACCGCTGTGTAACGGTTTGGATGGCGTGATACGGGGATGTTTCAACCGAGAAGGGCGTCCACGAACGCCTCCGCATCGAAGGGAGCCAGATCATCCGCGCCCTCCCCCAGACCAATGAACTTGACCGGGACTCCGAGCTCGCGCTGCACCGCGATGACGATGCCGCCCTTGGCCGTTCCGTCCAGCTTGGTGAGAACGATGCCGGTGATTCCGGTGACCTCGGAGAACACCTTGGCCTGTTGCAGGCCGTTCTGCCCCGTGGTTGCATCCAGAACGAGCAGCACCTCGCGCACAGGAGCATTCTTCTCCATGACACGCTTGATCTTGCCCAGTTCGTCCATCAGGCCCGCCTTGTTCTGCAGCCGGCCGGCGGTGTCCACGAGGACGACGTCGACTCCGCGCTCCCGTCCGATCTTGACCGCCTCGAACGCCACCGATGCCGGGTCCGCACCCTCGCGATCGGAGCGGATGACCTCGACGCCTACGCGCTCGCCCCACGTGCTCAGCTGATCCGCGGCTGCGGCGCGGAAGGTGTCCGCGGCACCCAGGAGCACGGACTGTCCCTCGGCAATCAGGACGCGTGCCAACTTGCCCACGGTCGTCGTCTTGCCGGTTCCGTTGACGCCGACCATGAGCATGGTGGCCGGGTGGGGCGATCCGTCACTTCCCTGCGCGGGCTGGGAGGAGAGGTCCCGGTCCATCGTGGGATCGACCAGCTTGAGCAGCTCCTCATGCAGGATCGCGCGCACTCGCTGGGGGTCGCGGGTTCCCTCAACCTTGGTCTGGGTTCTCAGGCGCTCCATGATCTGCGTGGTGGGCTCCAGGCCCACGTCCGCGATCAGGAGGGTGTCCTCGAACTCCTCCCAGTCCTCGGGAGAGAGATCGCCGCGCGAGAGAATCGCCAAGAGGGACTGGCCCAGCCCGCCCGAACGTGCGAGGCGCGCGCGCAAGCGCTGCATGCGAGAGGGAACCGATTCGGGGAGTTCGATCGCCGGGACGGAGATCTCCGACTCCGCGGCGAGCTCGTCCGGTTCGTCAACGATGGGAGCATCCGCGCCCACGGCCTCCTCGGCTTGGGCGGGCCCCTGGCCAACCGAGGGCCGCTCCGGAAGCACGGGCGGCTGTTCCGCCTTCGGCGCTTCGAGCTGGTCGCGGCGGCGCTGGCTCGCGATGAAGCCCCCGATCACGCCCCCGAGAACTAGCACGGCAATGACTGCAATGATGATTATCTGGGTGGTATCCACGGTGTCAGTCTCTCCTACTTGGCGTTCGGTTTCCACTAGTGTGATTCTAGTGACGTAGAGCACCAAAATGATCACAAGACGATGGTGAGGCATGATGCGAGCGCTGGTGAAGCCCCACGAGGGACCGGGTTTGGAACTGCGCGAGGTCCCGGAGCCCTCCGTGGGCCGCTCGGAGGTCAAGATTCGCGTGCTGCGGGCGGGATTGTGCGGAACCGACCTGCACATCGAGGCGTGGGACGATTTCGCCGCTGCCCACGTGCACGCCGGGCAGATCATCGGCCACGAGTTCTACGGGGAGATCGTGGAGGTGGGATCCTCGGTTCCGGAAGGTGAGGGCGTGGACGAATTGCACGTGGGCCAGCGGGTCTCCGTGGAGGGCCACGTGGTGTGCCGGCGCTGTTCGAACTGCCGGCGTGGCCGCCATCACCTGTGCCTGCGCGCCCGCTCCATCGGTGTGGATCGTGACGGCGCATTCGCGGACCACGTGGTGGTCCCGGCCCGCAATGTGTGGGTGCAGCCGGACATCATCGATCCGGAACTCGGCGCGCTCTTCGATCCCTTCGGCAACGCCGTGCACACGGCCTTCCAGTATCCGCTGGCCACCGAGGACGTGCTCATCTGCGGCGCCGGCCCCATCGGCACGATGGCCGCCGCCATCGCACGGCACGTCGGTGCCCGTCGCGTTGTCCTCACGGACGTCTCGGATGCGCGCCTGGCGCTCGCCCGCGTCATTGAGGACATCGACACGGTGAACGTCTCACGGGAGATCCTCGCGGACATCATGCCGCGATTGGAAATCCTCGAGGGTTTCGACGTGGGACTGGAGATGAGCGGCAGCCCCGCCGCGATGGCCCAGATGATCGACCTGTGCAACGTCGGCGGCAGGATCGCCATGCTCGGCCTTCCGGCACACCCCCACCCCATCGACTGGAACAAGGTCATCACCCGCATGCTCACCCTCAAGGGCGTGTACGGGCGGAGGATGTTCGACACCTGGTTCAAGGCGAGCACCCTTCTCACCAGCTCGCCCACGCTGCGCCAACAGGTGGGTTCGATCATCACCCACAGATTTGACGCGGCCGATTGGGCCGAGGCGTTCGCGGTGGCCCGTTCGGGCTCCTGCGGCAAAGTGATCATGGATTGGAGCCATTGATGTTCACCATTCGAGAGGAGATCGCCACCGATCTGGACCAGATTCGGGCGGGTGGTCTGTACAAGGCGGAGCGGCCCATCACCACCGCGCAGTCCGCCCACATCGCCACCGACTTGGGTGAGTGCCTGAACTTCTGTGCCAACAACTACTTGGGGCTCGCGAACAACCCGGAGATCATCGCCGCGGCCAAGCGCGGACTGGACGAGTTCGGCTACGGCACGGCTTCGGTGCGCTTCATCTGCGGCACCCAAACGATTCATCGCGACCTGGAGCAGCGCATCGCGCACTTCGTGGGAACCGAGGACGCCATCTTGTTCTCCTCCTGCTTCGACGCCAACGGAGGCGTGTTCGAGGTGCTTCTCGGAGCCGAGGACGCGGTGATCTCCGACGAGCTGAACCACGCCTCCATCATCGACGGCATTCGCCTGTGCAAGGCGCGGCGCCTGCGCTACCGCAATTCGGACATGGCCGATCTGCGCGAGAAGCTGCACTCCGCCAGGCAGCGGGGGGCACGCCGGATCCTCATCGCCACGGACGGGGTCTTCTCCATGGACGGATACTTCGCCCGACTCCCGGAGATCTGCGACCTGGCCGAGGAATTCGGAGCGATGGTGCTGGTGGACGATTCACACGCCACCGGGGTTGTGGGCGAACACGGAGCCGGAACGCCCTCCATGTTCGGACTCGCCGAGCGAGTGGACATTCTGACGGGCACTCTGGGCAAGGCCTTGGGCGGCGCCTCGGGCGGGTACGTGGCCGGCCCTCACGAGGTGATCGAGCTGCTCAAGCAGCGGGCCCGGCCCTACCTCTTCTCCAATGCCGTGGCCCCCGCGGTCGTGGCCGGATCGTTGCAGGCACTGCATCTCGCGAATGAAGGAGACCTTCTCCGCACTCGAGTTGCCGCCAACGCGGGCTTGTTCCGCAGGCTGATGAACGACGCCGGATTCGAGCTCTTGTCCGGCTCGCATCCGATCGTGGCCGTCATGTTCACCGGCGACGACGGCGCCCGGCAGGCCACCGACATCGCGGCGGCCATGCTGAACCGGGGAGTGTACGTCACGGGATTCTCCCATCCCGTGGTTCCGCTGGGCAGGGCCCGCATCCGTGTTCAGCTCTCCGCATCCCATGGCGAACGAGATGTCCGTGAGTGCGTGACCGCTTTCGTGGAGAGCCGGGAGGAGGTGCTTGCGCTCTAGCTCGCCAGCTTCTGGTAGCCGGCTGTCGCCTCGGCATCGGCATCCGGGGTGGAGGATGTGCCGGCGCGGCGCAGCTTGCCCGCCGCCGAGGCCACCTTCGCGATCACCGGCGCGGCAGCTTCCTTGACGTGCTCGGCGGCATCGCGTTCGAGCATCACCATCTGTTCCCAGGTCTCCTCGACATCCTCGGGCGTGTAGTAGGCCTTTTGATCCTGCGGGAAGGACTCGAAGAGATCGCCTATCCGGGCCTTCTGGATCTGGACGTCGAAATCGCCGGTGTCCAGCCCATCGGATCTCCAGGCGTCCACCGATTCGGCAACCCAGTGGGAGACATTGTTCTGACGAGAGTAGAACACGCCGGCATAGACCGCGGCGGCCGCGGCGAGAATGAACAGGACAACAAGAATTGCAACGATCACAGGATCCATTATCCCGGATTCCGCGCACATGTCATCAAGACAACGTCCGCCCACAGGGTGAGTTCTCCAACACTTCACATGTCGCTTGTCAATTGGGAATAACAATTTGCTAACATCCGGTCACATCTGGCGCAATGTCACGCATCCGTTGCGAAATCACGTGGGAGACGCCGTCCTCGCGCATGGTGACGCCGTAGAGGGTATCCGCAATCTCCATTGTCCGCTTCTGATGGGTCACCACGAGAAGCTGGGAATGTTCCCTCAGGTCGCGGAAGATGTCGAGCAGTCGCGAGAGATTGACGTCGTCGAGCGCCGCCTCCACCTCGTCCATGACGTAGAACGGCGAGGGCCGCGCCATGAAGATCGCCACCAGGAACGCGATGGCAGTCAGTGAGCGCTCTCCACCCGAGAGCAGGGACAACCGCTTGACTCGCTTGCCCGGCGGGCGCGCCTCCACGTCGATTCCGGTGGCGAGCGGACTGCCGGGATCCGTGAGCACCATGCGACCCTCGCCTCCCGGGAAGAGCCTGGCGAAGATCACCTCGAACCATTCACCGACCTCCCGCAAAGCCGAGTCCAGGACCTCCTCGACGTGCTGATCGATGTCGCGAATGATGCGCAGCAAGTCTTCGCGTGACTTCTTCAGGTCCGCGAGCTGGTCGGAGAGGTACTTCTGCCGCTCCTCCAGCGCGGCGTGCTCCTCCAGCGCCAGCGGGTTGATCCTGCCGAGGCGCGCCAGCGCCCGCTCGGATCTGGCGAGCCGATGTTCCTGCTCCTCGCGAACGAAGGGAGCCTCTCCCGCGGGCGTGGGAACAGGGACGTGCGGGCCATACTCATCGATCAAGTCGTCGGCCTGAATGCCCAGCGTGTCGCGGGATTGCGCCGCGAGCTGCGCAAAGCGCAGCCGCAGCTCCGCCTGGGCCAGCTCGTGGTGATGGCCGCTGTCCGCCAGTTTCCGCGCCGCGGTCTGGAGCGCGTCGACCTGCTGCCGGGCTTCCGCGAGATCCTTGCCGTAGGTGGTGCCCCTGCCCTGGGCCTCGGTGCGGCGCTGGCCCACGTTGCTCCTGATCTCGCGCACCGCGGCCAGCGCCCGCTCGGAGTCCTCCTGCACCGTGTGGGCGGTCTGGCGCGATGCGTCCCTGCGTTCGGCTGCACGGTGTGCGCGCTCGATCCGCTCCTCCACCGCCTGCGCATGGCGCTCGAGGGCCTCCGCCTTGCCCGCCACCGCCCGGAGGCGCTCCTCGGCGGTGCGGAGCTTGAGCCGCGCCTCGGTCTCGCGCTGGCGTGCGCCACGGGTCTGCTCGTGCGCGGTGCGGGATTGCTCCTGCCGCCCGGCGAGCCGACGCATGAGTTCTTCCGGCTCCTCCGCGTTGTTCTGCTGGCGCTGTTCGAACTCGGCGAGCTCCTCGCGACGCTGCGACAGCTCCCTGCGAAGGCGGGCCACTCGCTCCTCGCCGCGCTTCTGCTCCTCATGCGCCGATTCGGACGTGCGCCTGTGCACCGCGAGTTGGGCGGTGAGGGCGGCCAGCTGGGAATCGCGCGCCCCGAGCCGGGCACCCAGATCCTGGAACTCCCGTTCCAGGTTGTCCAGCTCCTCCTCACAAGAGGTCACCGCTGCCGTGGCAGCCGTCAGCTCTGCGGCGGCCTTCTCCGTCTCCTCCTGCGCCTGTCCGCACGCGCGCTGGCGCGCCAGGGCCGATGCCGAGGACGTCTCTCCGCCCTGCGCCCGCACCGCGGTCAGGACGTCACCGGCACAGGTGGCGACTCTCGGGACCCCCGCCTCCAGCAGTATGCGCGCGGTATGCAGGTCCGCCGCCAGCACGGTGTCGCGAAGCATCGCGAACACGGCGGCGGCCACCCGGGCGTCGGCCGTCACTGCGTCCAGTGCCGCCACCGCCCGTTCGGCATCGGGCATGACGTCAGCGAGAATGGCGGTGAGGCCCGAATCGAGCGGCATCTGCCCCTGGGGAGCCCCGTCCGGCACACCAATCGTGATCTCCACTCGGCCGGCATCCGCCGCGCGTGCCGCACACAGCACATCGACGGCCTCCGTGATCCCCGCGACGGCAACGCCGGCGACCGCGCCCGCCAGCGCCGCCTCGGCGGCGCTCTCCCACCCCGGCGCAACCGCGAGATGATCGCGCAACAGTCCCATCACGGGGTGCCGGGACGTCATGATCCACGCGGTGGCATCCTCCGGTTCCAGGGAGAGCTTCAAGGTCTCGGCCTTGGCCCGCCACGCGGCCAGTGCCTCGCCCCGTTCCTGGCGCACCCGGCGAGCTTCGGCGAGGCGCTGGCCCATCCGAGCGACTCGCGAAGCGAGAAGATCGTGTGCATCGCGCAGCGAGTCATCGGGAGCTTCCGCGATCCGCACCTCCAGCTCTCGGCAGGCTCGTACCGCCTCCTCGGCCCGCTGCACGGCCATGGCCCCGGCGGAGACCACCCGCTCCGCCTCGCTTTCCAGCCCCTCGATCCGGGTGCGTCGGGAACCCAGCTCGCCCGCCACCCGGGCAGCTGCCTCTCGTCTGTCCGCAATGGCAAGATTCAGCTCGGCGACGGCGCGGTCCACCGCACGCTCCTTGTTCTCCAGCTCCTCGCGTTCGGCAACTGCGGCGCCGAGATGATCCGCGGCCGCGCTCACCTCGGCCCTCATCCCCTCCTCCTGTGTGAGGGACCGTCTGGCTCGCTCGCGGATGTCCTCGGGGTGCTCACCGTGGTACTGGTCCTGTGCACTGGCGGTCAGGGAACGCTGGCGTTCGGCCGCCAACTGCACGAGGGAGCGGAAGCGTTCCTCCAGCGTTCCCAACCGCTCCCACTGCTCGTTGAGAGCGGCAAGTTCGGGTTGCAGCAGGGTGTCGAGTCTGTGAAAATCACTCACTCGCTCCCTGGCGGCGCTCAGCTGCGCGGCATTGCGTTCACGCTCCGCGGTAATCTGCTGCTCGTTCGCAACCTGGGTGGACAACCGCGCCTGCTGCTGAGCGAGGTCATCCGCAAGCAGCCGTGCTCGGGCGTCGCGCAGCTCGGCCTGTATGACGTTCGCCCTGCGCGCCGCCTCCGCCTGACGGGCCAAGGGCCCGAGCTGGCGCCTCAGTTCGGCGGCGAGGTCCTCGATTCTGGTGAGTGAGCCTGCCATGCTCTCCAGCTTGCGCAGGGCCTTTTCCTTGCGCTTGCGGTGTTTGAGGACGCCCGAAGCCTCCTCGATGAAGCTGCGGCGATCCTCGGGACTCGCGGTCAGGACCGCGTCCAGCTGGCCCTGCCCGATGATCACGTGCATTTCCTTGCCCATGCCGGTGTCCGAGAGGAGCTCCTGGATGTCCAGCAGCCGGCACGCCGTGCCGTTGATGGCGTACTCGGAGCCCCCCGAACGGAACAGGGTACGCGAGAGGGTGACCTCGGAGTACTCGATGGGCAGGACGCCGTCGGCGTTGTCGATGGTCAAGGCGACTTCGGCGCGGCCCAGCGCGGGTTTCTTCGCCGTTCCCGCGAAGATCACGTCCGCCATCGAACCGCCACGCAGATTCTTGACTCCCTGCTCCCCCATCACCCAGGCGAGGGCGTCCACGACGTTCGACTTGCCGGAACCGTTGGGGCCAACCACGCAGTTGACCCCGGGCTCGAAACGCATGGTCGTTGACGAGGCGAAGGACTTGAAGCCTCGAAGCGTCAACGATTTCAGGTGCACGATCCCACACTATGCCAGAAGGCCGGGAACATCACGTGCGTGACATTCCCGGCCTTCAGACGCTCACTTGGACAGGCCCCCCGCGATCGCCGCAGCAATCCGCTTGACGGACTCCTCGGACCCACGATCGGGGCTGGAGACGATGACCCGCTCGCCCTTCTGCACGCCGAGCAGCAGCAGCTCCATCATGGAATCTCCCTCAACACCGTTGACGAGAATCTTGACGGGTTCCTGCGCCGCCAACTGGGCGAGGATGGCTGCGGGACGCGCGTGCAGGCCGGCGTCGTCCACAACCATGACCTGAGTCTGGAAGCCATCTCCCGCCGTGGCGGCCGGTACCTCGGCATCCGGGACCTTGTAGTCGCGCCAGTACTCCAGCGCCGAGGCGATCGCACGCACCACCTGGGCCAGCCGAGCTCCACCCTGGGCGGCCGCGGAACCCGCCACCGTGCCCTCGAGGAATGGGCCGGGGCCCATCACTCGCCGGGGAGTGCCATCGGGCGCATCCAGACCGGCCTCGAGCGCCATTTCGGCACTCATGCGAGCAGAGCCCAGATCGGCCATGACGATCACACGCTCACAGCTCTCCTCAACCTTGTCACAGGCGTCCAGAACGGCGGACACGTCCGAGCCGAAGCCGCCGCCGGCATCCCCACCCACGGCGATGGCCAGAACATCCGGTGCCATCTCCTTGGCGAGATCCGCCACCGCCTCGGCGGCATCCTTGGAGTGTGAAACTAATACAAACCCAATTGTTCCGATTGTCATTCTTCTCTTGCCGCCTTTACTGCTGCGTCTAGTAGGTATGAAGTGGATACTGCACCCGGATCGAGGTGCCCGGCCGATCGCTCGCCAAGATACGAGGCCCTGCCCTTCGTGGCGACCATCGGCTTGGTGGCCGCGGCACCCGCGGCCGCGGCCTCGGCAGCCGCCTGCAAGACCGCGAGACAGTCCGCGCCCGAACCGGCCGCTTCCTGCGCGGCACGGGCCGCCGGGGCCCACGCATCGACCATGGTCTTCTCGCCCTCGGTGGCCTTGCCACGAGCCTGGATCCCCGCGCTGGCCGCCTCGATCATGTCCGCAACTTCCTGCGGACTGATCTCGGCGGATGCCTTGGAGGACATGCGCAGGTATGCCGTCCCCAGCAGTGGCCCGGACGCACCGCCGACCTTGGACATCAAGGTCATCGCAATTGTACGAAAAACCTGCGCCGGATCGTCCGGAGTCTCCTGAGAAAGCGCGGACTGGACCGCGGTGAATCCCCGATCGAGGTTCTCGCCGTGGTCAGCATCGCCAATGGCACGGTCCAGCGCCGTGAGTTCCTCACGATGAATGTGCGCCGCCTCGGCCGCCAGTGCCGTCCATGCAAGCACCCAGCTCCGGCCAAGGCTCATCATCAACATCCTTTCCGCAACGCGGGGGTGTGAACGGGTGCATCCCACTGCTCGAGAATGGTCTGATCAGCCTTCGCGATGGAGACGGAGACTCCTTCCATGTCCAGGCTCGTGACGTAATTGCCGACCAGTGAACGGGCAATGACGATCTCGGCCGCATCAAGTCGCTGGGCGACCCGACGGAACACGATGTCGAGCTCGTAGCCCGGCGTGGCTCCCATTCCGTTGACCAGCACGATGACCTCGTCACCGGCGTCCAGTTCCTTGTCCGCGAGGATTGCGTCCACCAGGGAATCGGTCAGATCGTCCGCGCTGGCCATGGCAACTCGGGCGCGGCCGGGCTCGCCGTGGATACCCACGCCCATCTCCACCTCGTCGTCGTCCAGGGCGAAACCGGGCTCGCCCACATGGGGAAGTGTGCATCCGCGCAGGGCCAGGCCCATGGAGCGGACGCTGTCCGACATCGCCTGAGCCGCGCCGGCAACCTCATCGAGGGTTCCCCCCGCGGCGGCGACCGCGCCGGCAATCTTCTCCACGAAGACGGTCCCGGCCACACCGCGGCGTCCTGCCGTCCACGTCGAATCCTCGACGGCGACATCGTCCGCAACCAGCACCGAACGCACCTCGTGACCACTCGCCTCCGCGAGCTCAGCGGCCATCTCGAAGTTCAGGACGTCACCGGTGTAGTTCTTGACGATGCAGAGCACACCCTGACCATTGTCCGCCCCCTCGATTGCCGCGAGGATGGCGTCCGGAGTTGGGGAGGTGAACATGGCACCGGGGACTGCGGCATCCAGCATGCCGTCGCCAATGAATCCGGCATGCAAGGGCTCGTGACCCGATCCGCCACCGGAAATGACGGCCACACCCTCGCGGGCCACCGCCCGGCCCACCCAGACGGGATCGTTGTACAGCTTCACAAGGTCCGCGTTTGCCCTTGAGAACCCTTCGAGAACCTCGTTGACGACGTCCTGGGGGTTATTGATAAGTGCCTTCACTGTCATTGCCTCCTTGCAATAATGGTGTGCCGTTACTCGGCAAACCAGAGGGAGATCTCTCTCTCCGCGTTCTCCGGGCTGTCCGACGCGTGAACGATGTTGAGGACTTGCCCGTCGCCCCAGTCGCGCGCGAAATCTCCGCGAATGGTGCCGGGGGCGGCAGCAGTTGGATCCGTGACGCCCGCGAGAGTGCGCACGCCTTCGATGACCCGCGCCCCGTTGAACACGGCCGCCACAATGGGACCAGAGGTCATGTAAGAGACAATATCGGGATAGAACGGCTTGTCAACAAGCTCGTTGTAGTGCTTTGCAAGAAGTTCGGGAGTGGCATGCTTCCATGCGATGTTCTCCAGCTCGTAGCCCTTGGTCTCGATACGGCGCAGCACCTCTCCAACGAGGCCACGACGCACGCCATCAGGCTTGACAAGAATCAAAATACGCTCAGTGCTCATGAGGACCATTCTCTCACCTCATGGAGGAATTCGTGGGGCCTATGTCACAGGTTTCGATAATTGCTCGAGGAGTTTGGCGCCCTGACCTCGCGTGAAGCCCGAGGAGGGCGCCCCTCCTACGCGCCGTCCGCCGTGGGAGCACCCATGAGAATCCGGGCCTCGGCGACCAACTGGATCGACCCCATGACCACAACGGCCGGCGAGGTCATCGGAGCGGAGTCGTCGGACTCTGCCCGCGCGGCCGCCAGGTCGATGGCCCGGACGAGGTCCTCCTCCAGGTGCACCCGGTCCTCGCCGAACACGTCGGCGGCGACCTCCGCCAGTTCCTCGGCCGGCATCGCGCGGCCGGTGGGCATTGCGGTGATGACGACTTCTTCCAGCACCGGCTCCAGCATTCCGAGGAATCCCTCGACGTCCTTGTCCGCCATCATCGCCACGACTCCCACGAGCCTGCCCGGGAAGTACTCCTGGAGCGCGCGGCCGGTTGCCTGCGCGCCGTGCGGATTGTGGGCGGCATCCACGATGATCGTTGGCGAGTTGCGCACCACTTCCAGGCGTCCGGGCGAGGAGACGGACATGAGCGCGTGCTCCACCACCAGCCCGTCCAGCGCCGAGCCGTCGAAGAACTGCTCGACGGCCGCGAGCGCCAGAGCCGCGTTGTCCGCCTGGTAGTCCCCGCGCAATCCCAGCGGGATGTCCTCGTAGCGCGCCGCCGGGGTCTGCACCGAGATGAGCTGCCCGCCCACCGCGGTCTCGCGCGAGATCACGTGCAGCTGCGGCCCGGCCATGACGAGCCGTGCATGCACCTCCAGGCAACGCTCCGCCGCCATGTCCGCAACGACCGGCTGCTGGCGCGCACTGACGAGCACAGCTCCCGGCTTCACGATTCCCAGCTTCTCGTGGGCGATGTCCTCGATTCCGGAGCCGAGCCAACGCTCGTGGTCAAGAGCCACGGGAGCGAGGACGGCGACGTCGGCATCAATCACGTTCGTGGCATCCCACAGTCCGCCCATGCCCACTTCCACCACGGCCACGTCGATCGGCGCGGAGGCGAAGGCCGCGTAGGCCATCACGGTGAACACTTCGAAGAAGCTCATGCGCGGCCCGCCCTCGGCGAGCGAGGCGGCGTCGGTCATCTCCACCGCGGGGGCGATCTCCTCCCACGTCTCGATGAAGTTCACGCGGGAGATGGCCGTTCCGTCAATGCAGATGCGTTCGCGCACGGTGGTCAGGTGGGGCGAGGTGAACCGGCCGGTGCGCAGCCCTCGCTCGCGCAGCAGTGCCTCGATCATGCGCGAGGTGGAGGTTTTGCCATTGGTCCCGGTGATGTGGATGGCATGGTACGCCTTCTCCGGATTCCCCAGCAGGTCGAGGCAGGCGCGCACGCGGTCCAACGAGGGCTGCACCTTGTGCTCGGGGGCTCGCCCCAGAATGCTCTGGTAGATTGCCTCAACTCGGAGGTCCTCATCCAGCCGATCCGCGGCCGCCCGCGTCGGATCCACCGGCTCCTCGCGCACCACGTCCTCAATCACCGAGGAATCTGGTCCGGCAACCAGCCCGGACGAGACGACGGCCTTGATCGCCGCGTCGAACTCCTCGTCCTCGGCGGCTTCGCGCTCCTCGCGCGCCTGCTCCAAGGCCTCGGCCGGGTCAAAATCCTGCTCGTTCGTGCCGCTCACGGTGTGTCCTCTCGCCTGTCATTGCCAACATCCCACTCCAACGAAGAGTGCGCGGCACCCATTCCCGCATGTGCTCGCGTCCCAATGCCGGTTGTCGATAGTGCTTACTTCGCGATCTTCGCCACGGAGACCTCGATCTCCTTGGCCCCGCCGCTCACGGAGGCCGCCAGGGAGAGAGTCTCCTCCTTGATGAATTCGAGGAAGGCCTCCACCGCGGCAACGTTGGCGTCTCGAACGCGCAGCGTCAGCTCGATGCGGTCCGCCACGTGCAGCCCGGCGCGCTTGCGCTCGTCCTGCACCGCGCGCACCACGTCGCGGGCGTATCCCTCGGCCTCCAGCTCCTCGTCCAGCACCGTGTCCAGTGAGATGAAGGAGCCGGAGCCCAACATGGCCGCCACCGAGCCCTCCTCCGAGACCACCTGGGTGGTCAGGGTGTACTGGCCCTGCCCCAGAACCACGGGAGGTTCGACGTTCAGCTGCACGCCGCCGTCGACCTCCTGCCAGTTGCCCTCGCGAGCCGCCTTGAACAGGACCGAGGTCAGCTTGCGCATGGACGGCTCGAGTTCACGCGGCAGAACGGCCAACTCCCGCTTGGCCTGCATGCCGGAGGACTCGACGTCCTTGAGCAGCACGCTCTTCACGTTGACCTCGCCGGCGATGAGCTCGCGGTATGAATCGAGATCCAGATGGGTCACCACGGTGAGCGAACGCAGCGGCTGGCGCACGCGCAGCTTGTTCGCCTTGCGCAGCGAATGCGCCGCGGAGACGATCTCGCGCACCTCGTCGATCTCGGCCACCAGCGTGGGATCGGCCAAGGCCTCCCCCAGCTCCGGCCAGTCGGTCAGGTGCACCGAGCGCCCGCCCGTCAGGCCGCGCCAGATCTCCTCGGAGACCATCGGGAACAGCGGTGCCATGACGCGGGTCAGCGTCTCCAGAGCGGTGAACAGGGTGTCGAAGGCCCGATCGTCCTCGCTCCAGAAGCGGTCGCGCTGGGTGCGCACGTACCAGTTGGTCAGCACGTCGAGATAGTCACGCACCGCCTGGGTGGCGGCCGGGATGTCGTAGGCGTCCAGCGCATCGCGCGCCGCATTGGCCATGTCGCGGGTGCGGGCGAGCACGTAGCGGTCCATGACGTCCAACCCGGCCAGCGCGGCGGCGTCGTCGGTATCGATCGGCTTGGCCAAGTACCCGGCCCCGCCGTTGCAGGTGCCCGAGTACAGCGCGAAGAAGTACCAGGTGTTCCACAGCGGAAGCTCGACCGAGCGCACCGCCTCGCGAATGCCCTCCTCCGTCACCGAGAGATTGCCGCCGCGCAAAATGGTGGAGCCCATGAGCATCCAGCGCACCGGGTCCGAACCGTACTTGTCGAACATCTCGACCGGGTCCGGGTAGTTGCGGCGCGACTTGCTCGCCTTCTGCCCATCATTTCCCAGCACGATGCCGTGCGAGACGCACGAGGTGAACGCGGGCGAATCGAACAGCGCCGTGGACAGCACGTGCAGCAGGTAGAACCACCCGCGGGTCTGCCCGATATACTCCACGATGAAGTCGCCCGGGAAGTGATTCTCGAACCAGCCGCGATTCTCGAACGGGTAGTGCACCTGCGCGAACGGCATGG
>RRZU011685060.1_pt1 | contig 21067 bp, 22 predicted proteins | sample 2165561 | NCBI WGS metagenome assembly RRZU01 (sample SAMN10456909, study PRJNA506462) | wastewater metagenome | isolation source: wastewater sludge | place: USA: Moscow, Idaho | reverse complement strand
TCCAGTTTATGGAGCAAGACCATTAAAAAGAGCAATATATGAAGAAATAGAAGATAGATTAGCTATGTTAATATTAGAAGAAAAAATTTCTGAAAATTCAAAAATATTGTTTGATTTACAAGATAATGAGATAATTACAAAGATTTTTTAAGATTATAAAGATAGTTTAAGTAAGATTTTTATACAATCCACAACTTATTTAGAAATTTTGAGGAAAAATTAAAATGAAAAGAACGTATCAACCACATAACACTCCTAAAAAAAGAACTCACGGGTTCAGAGTTAGAATGGCTACTAAAAATGGTAGAAGAGTAATTAACGCTAGAAGAGCTAAAGGTAGAAAAAGATTAGCTGTTTAAGTAAAGACTATAGGTTAAATAGTCAGAAAGATTTTTCAAGAATATACAAAAGCGGCAAAAGTTGGCACACGCCAAGCTTTGTCGCTTTTTTTATTCCAAATTCTTCATTGAAAATTGCATTTGTTGCTTCAAAAAAATTAGGAAATGCAGTAGAAAGAAATAGAGCTAAAAGAAGGTTAAGAGCTGGACTTTTGAGTTTTCAAGATAATTTTATTTCTGGAAATTATGTTTTTGTAGCAAAACAAACAATTGAATCAAGAGATTTTTTAGAATTAAAAAAAGATTTCAACTTCGCACTAAAAAGATTAGAGCTTCTTAAATGAAGCAAATAATAAAAAAAATAATCAGATTTTATCAAAAATATTTATCAGTAATTTCGTATGGCTCGTGTAGGTATTATCCAACGTGTTCTCAATATGCTTTATGGCAATTTGATAATAATGGAGTTTTTAAGGCGTTTTATTTTACAATATTACGCATTTTAAAGTGTAATCAGCTTTTTGCTGGAGGATTTGATTATCCAGTGATCAAAAAGCTTGAAAAAAGAAATATCAATTATAAAAAAATAAAAGTAATATATTGGTATATACCATTAGAAAATGGGAAGTATTTAGTAGTAAAAAACAGGGAGTGGAAAAGTTAGATGAGTAACTACAGTCAAAATAACGGTTTACAAAAACGAATGATAATAATGACCGTATTGGTTTTTGTATTTTTTATAGCATATGAATTTTTGGTTTTAAAGCCAAAACAAGAAGAGAGAGCAGCCCTTGCTAAAATTGAGCAAGAGAAAAAAGAGAACGCGGCACCAGAAGTTGCTCCAGTTGTTGTAGATGCAAATGCTAAAACAAGTTTTGAAGCACCAAAATCGACAGATAATAAAATTGTTACAAAAATAAAAACACAAAGTAATATTATTGAAATAGATAATTTAGGAAGAGTAGCTCAAGTTACTTTACTTGAAGAAAAATATAAAAATGATAAAGGTGAGCAAATTAAACTTTTCTCAGCTGATCAACTAAGACCTCTAGAAATAAGATTTGCTGATTCTTCAACAAATGAAGAGGCTTTTAAAACATCTGTAGTTGCAAGTTTATCTGATATTGATGCAACAAATACTAAACAAGAATTAGTTTTAACACAAACTCTAAGTAATACAGTTTTAACAAAAAGATTCACTTTTTATCCAGATGGACATTATGATTTAAAAGTTACTTCTACAAATGATAAAAAGTTTTTTATAACAAATGGATTTAGACCTAATGTTATTGCAGATATGTATGCAGTTCATGGATTTATGGCAAAGTTAAATGATGGAACTTTAAAAACTATTGAAGATGGTGATTTAAATAATGAAGAAACTTTAACAGGACTTAAATTTGTATCAAATTTTGATAGATATTATGCAACTGTTGTTTATAATTTTGAAAAATCTTTAGCTGCTACTTTAATGGCAGATAGCTCAGGAAATCCTCAATCATTTATTCATGGAAATTCAGATATTTCGTTTAGTGGATTTATGGGGCCAAAAAATTATAATGATTTAAAAGCTTTAAATCCTGAATTAATTGATGTTATTGATTATGGATGGTTTACATTCATTGCAAAACCTATGTTTACACTTCTTCAATTTATTCAAAGTTATGTAGGTAACTGGGGATGGACAATTGTTATTCTTACAATTTTAATTAAGTTAGTTCTTTATCCTTTATCATACAAAGGTATGATGTCTATGCAAAAATTAAAAGATTTGGCTCCAAAAATTAAAGAGATTCAATTAAAACATAAAGATGATAAACAAAAACAATCGATGGCTATGATGGAACTTTATAAAAAAAGTGGTGCAAATCCAATGGGTGGTTGTTTACCTCTTCTTTTACAAATTCCCGTTTTCTTCGCGATTTATAGAGTTTTAATTAATGCAATTGAGTTAAAGGGTGCTGAGTGGATTTTATGGATTAAAGATTTAGCAGAGATGGATCCATGGTTTGTATTACCAATTTTAATGGGTGTTACAATGTTTATTCAACAAAAAATTACACCAAATGCGATGCAAGATGAAATGCAAAAGAAAATTTTCCAACTTTTACCGATAATTTTCACATTTTTCTTCTTGTGGTTCCCTGCAGGTTTAACTTTATATTGGTTTGTAAATAACGTATTTACTATAGCTCAACAATATACTATAAATAGAATATTTGAGAAAAAAAGAGTCGCAAAAAACTAATCAAATAGGAAAAATTTATGAAAAAGTTTGAAGCAGATAGTTTAGAAAATGTTTATGATTTAGCCAAAAAAGAGTTTGAATGTTCAATTACAGAACTTGTAATTGAGGTAATTCAGCAGCCTACAAATGGTTTTTTAGGATTTGGAAAGAAAAAAGCAATAATTTGTGCTTATAAAAAAGAGAGTTCTATTTCTAAAGTAAATGAAGATAAATCATATAAAAATAAAGATATTAAAATAGAAGATGTAACTTCAAAGATAGAAAATGCTAAATTAGAAGATAATATTGTAATTGAAGATGAAAAGAAAGAGATTTTAAGTGATGTTCCCAAAGTTGAATCAAAAGAGCATATTTTTGATAACTTTTATGGTGAAGAAAAAAGTGAAATCTCAAAAATTTATATAAAAAAAGATAAAGATATTATATTAAAAGAAGTGAAAGAAGGATTAGACCTATTATTTGATAAATCTTGCTTTAATTTAGAAGATATAAGAGTGAGTTTTTATGATGATGAAACTTTATTTATTGAATTTTTAGGTGAAGATTCTGCTCTTTTAATTGGTAAAGAAGGATATAGATACAAAGCTTTATCATATGTTTTATTTAATTGGATTAATGATAAGTATGGACTTATGTTAAGATTAGAAGTTGCTGAATTCTTGAAAAATCAAGAATTAGCAATAGACTTATATCTTGAGCCAGTAATTGAGCTAATTAAAGAAAAAGGTAGTTTTAAAACAAAACCACTTGATGGAATTTTAGTTCATATTGCGCTAAAAAGATTAAGAGAAGAGTTCCCTTTAAAATATGTTGCTGTAAAAACAAATGTAAAAGGTGAAAAATATGTACTTGTAAATGAGTACAAAACTAGAGAAAATTAATTTGAATTTCGATGATACAATTGTTGCTATTGCAACAGCAAATGGAATAGGATCAATTTCAATTGTTAGAGTTTCTGGCTCTAAAGCATTTGAAATTGCTCAGAAAATATCTCAAAAAACTTCAATAAAACCACGTTATGCAACACTTTCATATTTATATAACATAAATAACGATTTAATTGATGAGGCTTTAATTTTATATTTTAAGGCACCTTTTTCTTTTACAGGTGAAGATATAGTAGAGTTTCAATGTCATGGAGGAATTGCAGTTTCAAATCTAATTGTAGATACTGTTTTAGCTTATGGAGCCAGAATTGCACATGCTGGAGAGTTTTCTAAAAGAGCTTTTTTAAATAATAAAATGGATTTAAGTAAAGCAGAAGCAATTTCAAAAATAATTGAAGCAAGAAGTGAAGATAGTGTTAAGCTTCTTGCTAGACAATTAAAAGGTGAATTAAAAGATTTTGTTGAAGATATAAGAGAAGATTTACTTTTTATGTTGGCTTATACTGAAGTTACAATAGATTATGCAGAAGATGACTTACCAAGTGATATATTTCAAAAAATAGAAGAAAAAATCTCAAAAATAGAAGAAAAATTACAAAATACTTTGGATGCAAGTCGTAGGCGTGAAGGTATGATAGAAGGATTCAAAGTAGCAATAATTGGAAAACCAAATGTTGGTAAGTCTAGTTTGCTAAATAAACTTTTAAATTATGATAGAGCCATTATTAGTGATATTGCAGGTACAACTAGAGACACTATTGAAGAGAGTGTGAGAATTGGTACACATATTATAAAAATAGTTGATACTGCAGGAATTAGAGAAAATACTTCAGATATTATTGAGCAAATTGGGATAGAAAAATCTATCAAAGCGCTTAGTGAAGCAGATATTGTTATTGCTTTATTTGATAATAGTAAAGTAATTGATGCTGAAGATAAAAAGATAATAGAACTTTTAAATGCTAGTATAAATAAAAAGATAGTTAAAGTATTAAATAAATGTGATCTTGATAATTCATTTGATAAGTCAATATTAAATGATTATATTGAATTATCAACAAAAGAAAATATAAACTTATTAATAAAAAGAATTGAAAATATTTTAGATGAAAATACAAGTAGTGATGAGTTAACATTGGTATCCAAAAGACAAATTTCAAGTGTTAATAATACTTTAGAAAATATAGTTTTAGCAAAAAATCCTTTATATTCTGGAGAATTAGAATTTTTTGCTCATTATATAACAGAAGCTTTACATGAAATTTCTCAAATTACAAGACCTTATGAAAATGATGAAATGTTAGATGTTATGTTTGGTGAATTTTGTTTAGGAAAATAGAAATGAAAAAAATTTTAGTTTTAGTATTATTTTTTTTATCTACAAATCTTTTTGCAGATAAATGGGATGAATTTTTAAAAGATAGTGGATTTCCAAAAAAAGTTATTGATGATGGAAGTTTAGTAACTGGTAAAGTTTTAGATGCAACTGTAAGTTACCAAATAAAAAATAATGATGGAATAAAAGGAAATTTTGAAAATAGTGATAGTGCAAAACTTGTTATAAAAAATAAAAAAGGTGAAACTATAACTACTGAAAAATTTCTAAATGTTGCAGAACTTAGAACTTGGGGAAGAGAAAATTTTCTTGAAATATTCTCTTTTGTAATTGGAGATAGAAAGCTTGATGCAAAAACTTTAAATGAACTTTCAGTTTTAGCAACAACAGCTTTAATGAATAAAAATATAAGATAGGCTATATATCACTAGTTTTTGTATAGCTTACTAGCTTAGCATTTGTTTTATCTATATCAATCCAGCTGTTACAATCAAAATCTATTTGCATAACAGCTCCCTCTTCAAATTTTTCTTTAAATCCTACAAGTGTAACAGCAAGAGCAGTTAAAGAAGGGTTATGTCCAACTATTAGCATGGTATCAATTGTGTCATATGTATAAGTTATTGTTTCTATTAATTCATTTACAAATGCCATGTATAAAACTTCATTTAGCATAATAGTTTTGTTGTACTTTAACTCATTTGCAAATATTTCTGCTGTATGTCTAGTTCTCATAGCTGGACTTGCAACTATTAAATCAATATTTGGATTTTTTGATGCCAAATTCATTGCCATTTTTTTTGCTTTTTCAATACCATCTTCAGTAAGCTCTATATCATAATCGTATTCGTTTAATGTTTCTCTGTCTTTTGTTGTGTGCCTTACTATAAAAACTCTTTTCATTTTCCCCTGCTTTTATAAAAAATTTCAAATTAGGCAGATTTTAACCTTATTTTTATAAATAAAATATAAAAATAAGCCAATTGATTTCCGAAAAAGTGGGCTTTATGATTAAAAATCTTTTAAAAAATATTTTTATTATTTCTATTTTCATAATTATTATAATTTGTTTATATTTTTCAAGTGAGTTAATATTATCAAAAGTTACAAATGATTACAAAAAATACAATAATCTAGAATATGAAATTTATTTAAAATCTAATGGAGTTCATACGGATATAGTTTTACCAATTGATAATAACATTATTTATTGGCCAAATCTTTTTCCTTTTGAAAATACGATTAGTAAAAGCAAAGATTTTAATTATATAGCTATTGGTTGGGGTGATAAAGGATTTTATTTGGATACTCCGACATGGAGTGAATTAAAAGTAAGTACAGCGCTAGTTGCTGGTCTTGGTATAGGAAAAACTGCTTTGCATATAACATATTATAAAGATATGCAAGAAGATGATTTAACAATAAAAGTACCTATATCAAAAGAGCAGTACGCTTCGATAGTTTCAACAGTAAAGAAAAATTTACAATATGATGATAAGGGTAAATCTATAAATATTAAAACCAATGCTCAATATGGAGAAAATGATGCTTTCTATGAAGCAATTGGAAGTTATAGTATTTTTCATACTTGTAATACCTGGACTAATAATACATTAAAAGAGGCAATGCTTCCTTCTTCAAAATGGCTAGTTTTTGATAAGGGAATTTTGTATCAATACAAAAATATTGATTTAAAATCTGAATAATAAAAAATAATTTAGTTTAAGTTTCTAATTATTAATTATAGTTTGCTAAAATTCTAAAAAAATTAGGAGCTAAAATGGAACAAACGAAAACAATATTTTTTCTTACTTTACTTACAGTATTATTTGTTTTTATTGGATTTTCATTTGCTGGAACAAATGGAATGTTAATAGCCTTTGTTATAGCTTTAGGGATTAATTTCTATGCTTACTATTTTTCAGATAAGCATGTATTAAAAAGATTTAATGCAACTTTAATTGAAGATAGTAGGCATCCAGTTTATAAAATTACACAAAAATTAATCCAAAAAGCAAATCTTCCAATGCCTAAAATTTATATAATAGCTGATCACACACCAAATGCTTTTGCAACTGGAAGAGATCATGAAAATGCTGCAGTTGCAGTTACTATGGGTTTGTATGAAATGTTAAACGAAGAAGAATTAGAAGCGGTGATTGCTCATGAACTTTCTCACATAAAACATTATGATATTTTAATAGGAACAATAGCAGCAGTATTCTCAGGAGCAATTGCAATGATTGCTAATATGTTACAGTTTAGTGGTATGATGGGTAATAATAGACAAAATTCAAATCCTATAGTCATGATAGCAATGTCAATTATTTTACCATTAGCAGCATCTATAATACAAATGAGTGTTAGTAGAAGTAGGGAATACATGGCAGATGAGGGTGCTGCTAGAATGACAAAAAATCCTGCTGCACTTCAAAGTGCTTTGTCAAAACTTGAAAACTATGCTTTAAGAGGAGGAGTTTTAAAGAACGCTAGTGAACAAACTGCACATATGTTTATTATAAATCCATTTTCTGGCATAAAAAGTAATTTAGGAAATTTATTTAGAACTCATCCCACAACTGCTGATAGAATAACACGTCTTGAAGAGTTGAAATTTGAAATAAGAAATTAAAAAAAGCAACCCTTGACCAAAGAGTTGCTTTAGATTTGTATTTTATTAAAATACTCTTTACTATTTTCTTAATCGAAGTTAGATTTATACTCAACCATATAGAACTTATTGCTGTCTTTACTTATATAGTTGTTTTTTATCTCTTTTATGAAGCTTTTATTGTCTATAGAAGCTTTTAATTTAACAATCTCACTATTATTTAAAATTAATTTTGATTTTATATCATATTTAGAACTTAAATTATCAATTTCTTTTGAAATATTTTTGTTATTTTGTACATCAATATAAATTTTATTGATCTTTTCTAAATTTATATTACTTAAAATATCTTCAAAACTAAGAGATTTGTTATCTACTGTTACTAGTTTTTTATCTACTAATGCTAATTTTAATCCAATAGATTTAAATCCAAAGTATAAAGCATCTTTTAATTTTCCTAAACTGTTTATATTATTTACTATAAATTTATCGTTTATATTTGTTTGTAAAAGATAATCAAAGTTTTTTCTTTGCCAGTAAAAATAGTTATCATTTCTAGAGAATTTTACTTTACCATGAAGAGTAGATGCTTCTTGTTCATTTAAAGAATATTTATCAGATGTTAAATCAAAATTATTCTTATATAAAGCAGTTTTTACATCAGTAAATCCTAATAATGTGTCATAAAGTCTATCATTTGAGAAATATTTATTACTATTTTTTAAAATATTTTCATATTTATCCAAATATTTATCTTTATATTCTTGTGAAAACCAAATTAAAAATGGAATTTGTGTCATATTAAAAGTAAATTTTCCAGGATCATGAGCATAAGTTTTAAATACCTCTTCAGCATGGTCTGGCATATAAATTAAAGCATTTGTTCCAGTTTGCTTTTTTACACTTTCTATTAATGAAGAAACTACAAAATCATTATAAAGAACACTATTATCATAACAATTCACAAAATTTTTGATTTCATTTTTTGAAGCTAATTTAGTTCCAAAACTCTTTTCATCTAAGTCATCATTAAAAATTCTATATTCTTCTGGAAATCTTTGACAATATGCTAGGTGACTTCCCATAAGATGGATAAAAATAGCTCTATTTTTAGATGTTTTAGTTTCTAAAAATTTATCTAAATATTTTATAAGTTCTCCATCATAATTTTGTGTTCTAGTTGTTGTACCTATAGAATTATTTATACTTATAGTTTGATTTGCATTTGAGGCAATTATTGATACTAGATTATCCCAAGCTCCAAGTAAGTTTTGATTTGTAAGCCAGATTGTTTCAAAGTCTGCTTTTTTTAAGATATCTACAATTGATGCAGAATCAAAATATTTTTTACTGCTACCTGTATATGCTTCTGTTAGAGCTAGTGAAAGAGTACTCATTGTTAAAACATGATTTGAAAATACATTATCAAGTTTTAAAATTTCACCGTTATCATATAGTTTCTGTAAGTTTGGAGTTGTTTCTCTAGTGTACCCATATAGTTGCATATGTCTTTTATTAAGAGATTCTCCAATAACAAATACATAAGTTTCTCCTGTTTGCTCTTTTGAAGCATCAAAATTTGAATCAACATTTTTTTTGTTTTGTATATCTTTAAATTGTTCAAGTTCTTTTATGTATGTATTATAATGTTCTTCTATGAAATTTGGTAATTTCATATTATCTAGATATGAAATTGCAATAATAGAAGCACTAATAATTAAAATAAATAGAGTTGTAAAATCAAAACTCTTAACTCTACTATTTCTATGCCACCATGAGATATAAAATAAAAATAAAAGAGAAAAAATAATAAATAAAATAGAACTAATAGGAACAAAACTAGTTACAAATTCTAAACTTTCACTAGTGTTAGATTGGAAAATAGAATATAAAGCCTCTTTTTCTAAAGGTATTTTAAATGCAAGTTTATATGAAATAAATAGTAAAGGAATCATTGCTAAAACGAAAAATACAATAGCTGTAAATAATGCAATAATATTCGCTATTTTTATATTTTTTGAAAAGTTAAAAATAAGTGCTAAAAGTAAAGCAATAGCAATTAAAATCCCACTGTTTGCTAATAGAGATTTTATATCTATTTGATTAAAAGTTGTATTTTCTGCATAAATAGATAAAAGAAAAATTATATAAACACCTAAAGTTATTGCAGCTTGATTTTTTCTAAATGTTAAAAAAAGAATCAAAAGCCATAAAAATAGTGAAAATATTAATAAAAGTATATCACTGATTGCAATTTTCCCGATATTTATTTTAGCCCAAGCTAAATTTTCTCCATTCATTGAAGCTACAATTTTTATTTTATCGTGAGAAGAAAAATATCCTTTTATTGTAATTGGAGTTGAACCTGTTTGAACAATCTCTTTTGTTAAAAGTTGATCATTTTTAAAAATTTCAAATAAAATATCACCATCTATATAATCTTCTTGTGCAAATATTTCAATCTTTCCAAATGAACTTTTTATAAAATTTAAATTTAGAGTAACAGCTTCTTTTTCTCCAGCATGAATATTAAAAATTTCATCTTTTGCTCTTGATATATTTGAATTTGTATTTTCTTCGTTTACTCCAAGAATTTCAAACTTTATATCATTTTGTTCAATAGTTCTAAATGTTGTTGGGCTTGTAACAAAAATGAAAGTAAAAAAAACAAAAAAACTCCAAAACCCTATCCATTGTTTTGAATATCTTTTTCCCCGTGGAATATTTGTATTTATTATCAAAAACGCTCCTAATCTAAAAGTTCAGGTCTGTATTCAAAGTGCATAGTGTCATAGTGATACCATCTTCCACCCCAAATAAAGCCATGTTTTTCAAAAATTCTTATAATTTCTTTTGGAATTTGATTTTCATAATTTGTAATTTTATCACTTTTTTCTTCCCAAAGCCAATAATTTGAATATTTTGTATTTAAATCTATTGATATTCCAAAGCTATGAGAACTTAATCTTTTGGTTTGACTTATCTTCCTAAATTTATATGTTCCTGCAATATTTGTAATATATTTTTTATATTCACTTGGAAGGTTATCTAGTTCAATGCTTATGGATTCTAATTTCTTATTAACATCATTTATTTTAGTCACAAATAAAGTTTTGTTTTCAGTTTTCGGAAGCCATTTTACTTTTACTAGATTTTTTTCTATCTCTTTTTGAGAATTTCCATACATTTTTTTAAAAAAATCTTGATTTCTAAATCTTCCGGCATCATCGTTTACACTTGGAATAAAGTTATCATTATTTTCAATTTTTTTATATGGTATGCTCATTTGATCTTCTAGAGAAGCATTACTTAATTTATCTTCGTAGTTTGTATAATTTTTAGGAGATGAAAATATAATTTTATCTCCATTTTTAAAATATATATAATTGTTTTCATATTTCTCTAAAAAATCAGGATAAGCCTTAATTAACTTTTTTGCTAATTCTTCAGAAGTAGTAGCAAAAAGATTTAGGGAAAAATATAATGTTGTGAAAAAAGCTATAAAAAGCCTATTTCTCATATACTTTCTTAATATTATCAATTTTTGAAGATAAATTTAAAAGTAACATATCTGCAATTACTAATGCCATCATAGATTCTGCAACTACACTTCCTCTTACAGCAACACAAGGATCATGTCTTCCTTTTAATTTACAAACAACTTCATTCCCATAAACATCAATAGTATCTTGTTCTATAAAAATAGATGGAGTTGCTTTAAAATAAACTTTTACATTTATATCATCTCCATTTGATATACCACCAAGCATCCCACCACTATGATTTGTTTTAAATCCAGTATTTCTAATTTGGTCATTATTATCATAACCTAAAACCTTCGAAGCTAAAATACCATCTCCAATTTCAACTGCTTTAACAGCATTTATACTCATCATTGCATTTGCTATTTGAGCATCTAATTTATGGTATATTGGTTCACCTAATCCAACTGGACAATTTTTAACATTAATAAGAGCAACTCCACCAACACTATTATGAGAATTTTTTGCATCTAAAATAGCATTTTTTTGATCTTCTTCAACATTTGAATCAAGAGCAAAAATTTCAGATTTTGAAACATTTGCAAAATCATAAGTTTCTGCTTTAATACCATTTATTTCACAAATACCACTTTTTACATCAATATTTAGTTCTTTTAAAAGAAGTTTCGCTATTGCTCCAGCAGCTACTCTTGCTGCAGTTTCTCTAGCACTACTTCTACCACCACCTCTATAGTCTCTAATTCCATATTTATTAAAATATGTAAAATCAGCATGACCAGGACGAAATAAATCTTTTATATTTGAATAATCACTTGATTTTTGGTTTTCATTAAAAATTATCATAGAAATACTTGTTCCCGTTGAGTATCCTTCAAAAACTCCACTTAGTATTTCAACTACATCACCTTCATTTCTTTTTGTTGCAAACTCATTTTGTCCAGGTTTTCTTCTATTCATCTCAGATTGAATAAATTCTTCATCTATTTTTATTCCAGCTGGAACTCCGTCAACTATACAACCAAGAGCTTTCCCATGTGATTCACCAAATGTTGTAAATCTAAATCTGTGTCCAAAAGTGTTCAATTCTCTTCCTCTCTTAGTTTTTCAATAGCAATTTTTGCAACAGCTTGTTGTGCTAATTTTTTACTTTTTCCACTAGCTCTTCCATAAGTTTTACCATCTATTTTTATAGATACTTCAAACTCTTTTTTGTGGTCAGGCCCATAAGAACCCTCTATTATATATTCAGGAATTGATGCAAATCTAGCTTGTGTAATCTCTTGTAAAGCTGTTTTATAATCACTAAAAAGAACATCTAAATTTATTTTGTCATAAGATTCTTCGAGAAGTTTTAAAATAATTGGTTTTAAAGTTTCTAAACCACTTTCAAGATAAATCGCACCCATTATAGCTTCAAATGCATCGGATAAAATAGAAGATTTTGTTCTTCCTTTATTTCTTTCTTCAGCATTTGAAATAAAAATATAATCACCCAGTTTTATTTCGTTTGCTAATTTTGTAAATCCTGTTTCATTTACCAAACTAGCTCTTATTTTAGATAGTTCACCTTCATTTGATTTTGGAAATTTTGTATATAAATATTCTCCAACAATCAAATTTAAAACAGCATCTCCTAAAAATTCTAATCTTTCATTGTTATATGGTTTTTTGAAACTTTTGTGAGTAAGTGCTTCGATTATCAGATTTTTATTTTTAAACTGATAATCCAAGCACTTTTCAAGTTTTGAATAATCGCTCAATTTTTATCCTTTATAATTTTTGTGAAAGTATAACACAAAATATATTTTATCTTATTGTAGAGAGTTATTTGAAATATCAAAACCTTTTACTAAATGATGCTTTACTTCAAAACTTAAAACAGTATGGCAATTTGGACATCTTGATTCAAAAAATGGGTGAGAATGTTTACATGAAGTGCATATAAATTCAAAATTTAGATTTGTTTTTATATCTTTTTTGTAATTGTTTATTAAAATTAATATGTTTAAATCAAAATCATTACTAGAATCTACACTATTTATATATCCTTTTGCACTGTATAATTCATTTAAAAATTGATTATCTTTAATTTTAATAAAATCTATATCATCTTTTCTTTGATACCATAGAATATCTATTAACTTTTTACAATCAAAAGTATTAATATTATTAAAGAAGAATTCTCTGTTAAATTGAATTAAAAAAGTTGCAAAAAGTCTTTGAATTATTTGGTTTTCTTTAAATATTTCATATAAAAGTTCGGTTCTTTTTTCATATGATAAAATAGGGTCATTTAAAATTAAAAGAGTTTCAAAATATACTCTATCTACTTTTATATCAACATTTAATTCTTCTAAAGCTTCTGTAATCTCTTTTGCTTTTTTGTAATCTTTTAATTTTTCACAAACAAGCATTAAACTTTTTAAAGCGCTTTTATTTCTAGGTGAGAATTTTAATATTCTTAAAAAAACATCTTTAGATCTTTGTAGAAAGCCACCTTTAAAATATGTGTTACCAAGAAGTTCTAAAAGTTCTTCTTTTTTTACTCTATCCTGAACAACTTCAAGAAGAGATAAATATACATTAATAGCTTTATTGTAATCTCCTTTATGTAAAAAAGTAGAAGCTAAAAGTAAAATTGAATCAAAAGGAAGATTATAAGTTTTATATAAATTTACGTAGTCATTTTCTTTTAATTTACCAAGTTCAAATCTCAAAGATAATTTTCTGTAATCTTTTCTTGCAGTTCTTTCTTTATATAAACCATATGAATAAGTAATAAATGATATAAAAAAAATGAGTGCAACAACTAAGATAACACCTAAAAGAGGATCTCTATATTCTAAAACCAAATTATCCAAGAATAGCCTTTTTGATTTGATAAAACATTATGCTAACATAAAAGTTCATATAAAATAATAAAATAGTATAATTAAAACCATGATAAAAAAAGAATCAATTGAAAATTTAAAAAACTATTTAGATGTTGTAGATGTTATTTCCCAATTTTTGGATTTAAAAAAAGCTGGAGCAAATTTTAAAGCTTGTTGTCCTTTTCACGGAGAGGAAACACCATCATTTGTTGTAAGCCCAACTAAGCAGATATATCATTGCTTTGGATGTGGTGCAGGTGGTGACAGTATTAAGTTTCTAATGGAATACGAAAAACTTTCGTATCCTGAGACAATTGAAAAATTAGCAAGTATGTATAATTTTACTTTAGATTATGATAGTTCAAATGAGAAAAAAAGAGATACAAGAGTTTTAGATTCTGTAAAAAAATTTTTTCAAAATAGTTTTGTTTCTAATAATTCTATGAAAGAATATATAAAAAATAGAGGAATTTCAGATTTTTCAGCTGAAAAATTTGAGATAGGGTATGCAGGTAGTTCTAGTGATACTATTAATTTTATAAAGTCAAACCATTACAATATAAATGATGCAATTGAATTTGGATTAATAGACAATGGTGAAAATGGTCTATATTCAAGATTTATAGATAGAATAATATTTCCTATTTATTCAATAACAGGTAAGTTAGTTGGTTTTGGAGGAAGAACAACTACTAACCACAATGCAAAATATATAAATTCTCCTCAAACACCTATTTTTAATAAATCAAAACTTCTTTATGGATACCATTTAGCGAAAGAACAAATATATAAAACTAAGCAAATAATAGTTTGTGAAGGGTATTTAGATGTTATTATGCTTCATCAAGCAAGATTTAACACAGCTGTTGCAACATTAGGAACAGCACTAACAAAAGAACATTTGCCACTTTTAAGACGAGGAGAACCTAAAGTAATTTTAGCTTATGATGGTGATAAAGCAGGACTTAATGCTGCTTTTAAAGCATCTGTTATGCTTAGTCAAAGTGAATTTGATGGTGGAGTTGTTATTTTTAAAGATGGGCTTGATCCTGCTGATATGGTAAAAGATAAAAGGTTAGAAGAGTTACATAGTATGTTTATTGAACCAGTACCTTTTATACCATTTACAATAGATTATATAGTTTCAAAATATGATATAAGTGAACCTATACAAAAACAAAAAGCTTTAAATGAAGCAAATGAATATTTAAAAAGTTTATCTTTATTAAATCAAGATGAATATAAAAGATATATTGCCCAAAAGCTAAATATTAGAGAAAATTTAATACAAACAGTTAATACAAAACAAAGGCTAAATGAAAAAAGTAGTATTAAAATAGATATAGCTGAACTTTGTATTATAAAATCAATTTTAGAAAATCCAAAAAGATTAGATATGGTTTTAGATATTGTTGATGCATCAATGTTTGAATATCATAAAGATGAATTTTTACTTCTTTTAACCGACATAAATAACATAAAATTAAATCAAATAGCTTTAAATGATAAACTTGAAAGTTACAATGATGAAAGATTAAATAAAGAGTTACTTATTCTTTTGCATAAATTTTATTCTAATAAATTAATCTCATTAGCGTATAATAAAGAGTTAAATTTTAATCAAAAAATTATGCAGATAAAGATAATAAAAGATAATTTATCTCAGTTAAAGCAGGGAAAACTTGTAAATTTTAATTTATGACTTAAAGAAAGTTTAATAAAATTTTAGATATTATTCCCGTTCGAAAAATGCAAATTAGTATAAAAACTAACCCTAGTTATGCTTATAAACAAGAAGAGGATGAAAAGATGTACGCAATTATCAAATGTGGTGGTAAACAATATAAAGTATCAGAAGGTGATATTATAGATATTGATTACACTGGTAAAGCTGCTAAAGAAACTTTAGAAATTACTGATGTTCTAGCAGTTAATAATGGTGAATTAAAAACTGGGGCTGCTGTTGCAAATGCAAAAGTTGAAGCAGTTGTTGTTTTAGATGGAACAGGTGTAAACAGAGCTAGAAAAGTTGTAATTTACAAAAAAAGAAGAAGAAAAGATTCTAAATTAAAAAGAGGTTTCAGAAAAAGCTTCACTAAAGTTAGAATTACAAAAATTGCTGCTTAAGCAAAAAATCAAATTTAAGGAGAAATAAAATGGCTCACAAAAAAGGTCAGGGTAGTACTCAGAATAATAGAGATTCAGCTGGTAGAAGACTTGGTGTAAAAAAATATGGTGGTGAAGTTGTAACTGCTGGAAATATCATTATTAGACAAAGAGGAACAAAAGTTCACTTAGGAAATAATGTTGGTATGGGTAAAGATCATACAATCTACTCTTTAATTGACGGTGTTGTTAAATTTGAAATTAAAGACAAAAATAGAAAAAAAGTTTCTGTTTACGCAGCTTCGTAAGTTAGAGATTTAATTTATTTTTTTTGAAGGGTGTATGCTTTTTGCATCACCCTTTTTTTATTTTAAGTACATATTTTAAAGTTAAAAAGTTTTGATTTTTAAATATCTATTGTATAGGAAAAATTATGTTTATTGATAGTGCAAGATTTAGTGTAAGCTCTGGAAAAGGTGGACAAGGATGTGCATCTTTTAGAAGAGAAAAATTTGTTGTTCAGGGTGGTCCTGATGGTGGAGATGGTGGAAAAGGTGGAGATGTTTATTTTTTAGTTGACAGTAATACAGATACATTATCTTTTTATAAAGGTAAAAAAGTATTTAAAGCTGATAAAGGTCAACCGGGAATGGGTAGACAAAAAACTGGAAAATCTGGTGAACATCTAGTTTTAATAGTTCCTCCAGGAACGCAAATTATAGATGATGATACAAATGAGGTTTTATATGATCTTTTAGAAGACGGTGAAAGATTTTTGTTCCTTGAAGGTGGAAAAGGTGGACTTGGTAATGTTCATTTTAAAAATTCTAGAAATCAAAGACCTACTTATTTCCAACCAGGATTACCAGGAGTTACAAAAAATATTAGATTAGAATTAAAATTAATAGCAGATGTTGGTTTAGTTGGATATCCAAATGTAGGTAAATCTACTTTAATTTCAGTTACATCAAATGCAACTCCAGAAATTGCTAATTATGAATTTACAACACTTACTCCAAAACTAGGGGTTGTTAATGTTGGAGAATATAACTCTTTTGTTATGGCAGATATTCCTGGAATTATTGATGGTGCAAGTGATGGAAGAGGACTAGGTCTTGAATTTTTAAAACATATAGAAAGAACAAAAACTCTGTTATTTACTATTGATGTTGCAAACCATAGAACTATGATTGATCAATATAATGTTTTAAAAGAAGAACTAGAAAAGTTTTCATTAGAATTATCAAAAAGAGATTATGCAATAGTTTTAACAAAGATTGATGCTTACTATGGAGAAGATTTACAAAAAGATATAGAAGAATTTTTAAAAGCTTTAAATCTTGAGCCTTCTAAATCGAATGAGTATAAAATAGATGAAAATTTACCATATTTTATTCAAGATTTAATTTTCTCAAAAAAAGATAGTAGTAAACCATATTTTGTATTACCTATATCATCATTGAATAAAACAAATATAACACCACTTAAATATGCTCTTTATACTATGTTAGGAAAATAGATATGAAAAGATTGGTTATTAAAGTAGGTACTGCTGTTTTAACTCAAGATGGAGAATTAGCATATGAAAGAATGCAAAATTTAGTTAAGCTGATTGCTACACTAAAAAATGAAAAAAATATTGATGTAATTTTGGTTAGTTCAGGTGCTGTTGGTGCTGGATATACATCTTTGAAATTAGATAAATCAGTTTTAGCAAATAAACAAACTTTAGCTGCAATTGGTCAACCAAAGCTTATGAAAACTTATCAAGAGATGTTTGAAGAGTTTGGAATAACTGTTGCTCAAATGTTATTTATTGCTGATGATTTTGATTCAAGAAAAAGATCAAAAAATGCAAAAAATGTTATGGAAATATTACTAAAAAATAAAGTTCTTCCTATTATAAATGAAAATGATGTAATTTCAACAGAGGAGTTAATAGGTGATAATGACCAATTAGCAGCATATGTAACACATTATTTTAAAGCAGATATGCTTTCAATATTAACAGATATTGATGGATACTATAATAAAAATCCAAGAGAGTTTAATGATGCTAAAATATTGAAAGTAGTAAATGAAATTTCAGAAGAAGAACTAAACAAAAAACCAACAGCAAATTCAAAATTTGCAACTGGTGGAATTGTTACAAAATTAAAAGCAGCAGATTTTTTAATGCAAAAAAATATCCCAATGTATTTAACAAGTGGTTTTGATTTAAAAAATGCTTATGAATTTTTAGTAGATAATATTCATATTAGTGGAACGATTTTTAAGAAATAAGGAGAAGTTTTGAGTAAAAAAATATTATTTATGGGAACACCATCTTATGCTACAGAAATTTTTAAAGAGTTATTAGCTAGCTCGTATGAAGTTGTAGGAATTTTTACTCAAGAAGATAAACCTGTTGGAAGAAAACAGATTTTAACTCCTCCTCATATAAAGCAATATTGTATTGATAATAAAATAGATATTCCTATTTTTCAACCAAAAAATTTAAAAGATAATCTTGTGGCTTATATTACGGTAAAAGAGTTGGAACCAGATTTTATAATTGTTGCAGCATATGGACAAATTCTACCAAAAGAAATACTAAGTATTGCACCTTGTATAAATCTTCATGCTTCAATTTTACCAAATTATAGAGGCGCAAGTCCTATTCAAGAAGGACTTTTAAATGATGATAATTATTTAGGAGTTACTTCTATATTTATGGAAGAAGGACTAGATTGTGGAGATATATTAGGATTTTCATATTTAAAAAATGAGAAAGATTTACTAGTTGATAGTGCTTTTTTTAAATTATCTGATATTGCAGCTAAACTCACAATTACAACTTTAGATAATTTTGAGAATATTAAACCATTAAAACAAAATAATAGTGTAGCCAGTTTTTGTAAAAAAATAAAAAAAGAGGATGGTAAAATAGATTTTAAAAGTGCAAAAAAACTATTTTTAAAATATAAGGCTTACTCATTTTGGCCTGGTATATTTTTAGAATCAGAATTGAAAATAAAAGACATTGAACTTTTAGAAAATATTTCAGAAAATAAATCAGGTCAAATTTTGGCAATTGAAAAAGATTATATTATTGTCGGTTGTCAAAAAGGTAGCTTGAAAATAAAAACTATACAAGCCCCTTCAAAAAATGCAATAAGTGCAGTTGACTATTTAAGAGGACAAAGGTTAGAAGTAGGTAACATTTTAGCTTAAAGAATTTTAAGCTAAATATTGAACGAAGAGAGTAATTGTAAATAAGCTTGCAATTACTCCTAAAACTAAAGAATTTATAGCAATTTTTTCATCTAAACCACCTTTTATAGCTAAGACAGCTGCCATTGTCATTGGTGGCATTGCTACTTCAATAATTGTAACTTTAACCCAAGTTTGATCTATTCCATAAATATATTTAAATGTAAAAAGAACGATTATTGGAACAATAAACATTTTTAAAACAACAGCAATAGAAACTATATGAATTCTTGAAAATATATGTTTTAATTCTAACTTCATCCCTATCGCAATCATAGCAATTGGTACTAAAGTTGAACCCAAATTTTGACTTGTGAAAATTAGGAATTTTGGTATTTCAAAATTTTTTGCAGCTATTGTTAACAAAAACATAATCATTGGTGGAAATAAAAATATTGATTTTGAAATACCAACCATACTATTTTTTTTACCACTTCCCCAAGTTATTATAAACATACCAACAGAAACTAATAATAAAAATGAACCAAAAATATCATATATCAAACCATAAACTATGAAATCTTGGCCATAAAAAGCATCAATATAAGAAAAACCAATAAACGAAGTATTTCCAAAAGTTGCCATAATCATAAAAGTTGCAAGATAAAGTTTATTTAATCTTAAAAGTTTACCTATTATATAGGATAAAAAAAGATTAAATAAAATTACTCCAATAAACATAAAAATTAGACCAACAACTCTTGAATCTAATGTTAACGGATAAATTTTTGAAAATACAATAGCTGGTAGAGAAAAATAAATCACAAAATCAACCAGTTGTTTTGAATTATCTTGAAATAATATTTTATATAAGTATCCTAATATTAGGTAAATTGCTATTGGTAAAACTGGATCAAGCATTTCATTCCTTAATTAATAGAATCTCGATTATAATTAATATTATCTTCTATTTTTATTATGTATAATCGGTGCATGGAAATAATAAGATTAAATGAAGTTGATTCAACACAGATTTTTTTAAAAAATTATATTTTAGAGTTTGGATATAAAACTCCTATATGTGTTGTTACTGATTTACAAAAAGCTGGAATTGGAAGTAGGGGTAACTCTTGGATAGGTAATAAAGGAAACCTCTTTTTCTCTTTTGTTCTAAGTAAAGATTTACTTCCAAAAGATTTACCGATTCAAAGTGCTTCAATATATTTTACCTATATTTTAAAAAATATTTTACAAAAAAATGGTTCAAATGTTTGGATAAAATGGCCGAATGATTTTTATATTGGGAATGTAAAAATTGGTGGGACTATTACTACTTTATCTAAAGATTTACTTTATTGTGGAATAGGGATAAACTTAGTAGAAGTATCCGAAAATTACGGGGTTTTAGATATAAAAATTGATCAAGATTTTATATTGCTTGAGTATTTTAAAGAAGTCGAAAAAATTATCTCATGGAAGCAGATTTTTAGTCTATTTAAGATAGAATTTCAAAAAAGCAGAAACTACAAAACAACAGTAGATGGTCAAAAAATATCGCTAGAAAATGCAATATTAGATGATGATGGTTCAATACATATAGAAAACAAAAAGGTATTTAGTTTAAGATGACAGAGATTATTTCAATAGCAAACCAAAAAGGTGGTGTAGGTAAGACTACTACTGCTGTGAATCTTAGTGCCGCACTTGCATTAGAGGGAAAAAGAGTGCTTTTAATAGATGCAGATCCTCAGGCAAATGCAACTACTTCATTAGGATTTCATAGAGATACATACGAATATAATATTTATCATGTAATGCTTGGAACAAAAGAGTTAAGTGAAATTATATTAGATTCAGAAATAGAAAATCTAAAAGTAGCACCTTCAAATATAGGTTTAGTAGGAATAGAAAAAGAATTCTATAAAAATACTAAAGAAAGGGAACTTGTATTAAAAAGAAAAATTGATACGGTT
>RRZU012167711.1_pt1 | contig 21081 bp, 14 predicted proteins | sample 2165561 | NCBI WGS metagenome assembly RRZU01 (sample SAMN10456909, study PRJNA506462) | wastewater metagenome | isolation source: wastewater sludge | place: USA: Moscow, Idaho | reverse complement strand
CTTCTTTTGTTATATTTAAATTTCGATATAAAATAATTTTATGTGGTATTTTTATTTTATTCTCATTGAAAATTTTACTTCCTAGCTTTTTATCAAATAAGTGCTGCAAATATGATAATCCATTTTCCTTATATGTTTTTATCATATTATTATTCTTTGAACCTCTATATTTTAAAATTATATTTATTAATTCTTCTCTTGTAGGATTTGTTAAATAATTTTCTATCAATTTTTCTTCAACTGCAATTTGATGCATTTCATAAAATGATTTTCTCCTCAATTCATTTTCATAAAAAAGTCTCATTATACCTCCTCCTTTAAAACTTCCATATCTCCCACCACTTTTTATTTGCTTTTTTTGTTGCTATTTTTAATTTTTTATCTATTCTTTTAATAACTTCTGTTTCTATGTCTGTTTGACTAAATTTATTTTTTGATAATTCGTAATGCTTAATAGCATCATATATTTTCTTATCCTTATAATTTTTATCTCCCTGTTCTTCATATATAAAACCTTCACATTTATTTATTTTCTTAATTAAATATTCTATTTTTGAATTTTGATCATCATAATTACCAGAGAGCTTTAATTGCTCATAAATTTTTTTTGAATCTGAATATTTCAATACACTCTCAGAATATCTATTTAAGTAAAATAATTGATCCCCAGAAATTTCTAACTCCATACCTTCCTTTATTTTATTCTCTAATTCATCTCTTTTTTTCTTTTCTAAAATTATTTTATTTTTTTCTATTTCTAACTCCTTTTCTTTAATTAATAAATCATTTTTTGATTTATTTTCACTTTTCACTAAATTATCAATTTGTCTCAAATAATTATCTATATATTTTATATTAATTTCATCTCCAATAGATTGATATATACTTTTTGCTTTATTAAATGAATTTGATGATGTACTGTAATCATTAATAAGAAGTGCATTTAATCCTTCTTGAGTGTAATCATTTGCTACTTTTATATCTTCTATTTGTCTATTATTTACTTCTTGAATTTTGATATCTATTTCTTCAGCTTTTTTATAATCACCTAATTTTTGGTAAATTTGTTTTGCAGAAATATAAATTTCTCTGGCATCATCTGGCTTCATTTTAGAAATTGTATCAGCTTTATTTTCTATTAATTGCACTCCATCATATGTCAGCTTTACTTTGTCATCAATTTCTTTCATTTTTCTTTCAATTTGAATAGCATATTCTTCTTTTCCATTTAATAAAAATATATTTGATGCCTCATTATATTTTTCTTTGGCCAATTTATAGTTTTCATTTGAAAGTAAACTATCTGCTATAATTAAAGTATTATTTGCTTCTATAAGACTTTTTGTAGATTCAATTCTTAATTTTAAACCCTCAATAACTTGGTTAATATCTAGTTCATCTCTCATATACTTAGTGTTACTTAAGATATAATTTGCTTTTTCATATTTTTTTGACGAATCTAAAAAGTTATTATTATTAAATAATATATTCCCGTCGTTTATATTTTTAAATGCTTCCTTTAAGTTTCTATTTTCTTCCATTTTATCTTCAATTGATTTTATTTTATAATCAATTTTAAGTTTTTTATTTTCATAAATTTTAAAAAAATCTAAAATTCTATTGTTAGATGGCCTTATTTTCTTATACTCTGTTATTGCTTGTTCTAAATATTTATTTGCATTATCAAATTCTTTATCAACTAAACTTTTATCAGAATCCTCGATATATACAGATGCTACTCTTAATATTTTTTTTTCTTCATTTTTCTTAAATAGAATAATTCCCACTATCAATATTAATATTATTAGTGATATAATCATAATTCTTTTTAGTTTTCTTTTATCTCCTTTTTCTACAATAGAAGGTGCAAGTTTATCAATATTTATTGATAGAAATGTATTATTTTCTAATATCTCGTTAGAACTACCTAATATTTTTATTTTTATGGACTTAATCCACTCTTTTTTTTCTGAAAATTTTGATAATTCCGATTCAATTTCAGATTCTTCAATATTTTCCCAAACACCAATTGTGGTTAAACAAATTATATCTCCCTCTAACAATTGAATCTCATTTGATATATTAGGTTTTATTTTTGTATAATCTCCTATTGCCTGTAATAAATCATTTCTCTGCCTATGATTTTTAATATCACTAATGTCTAATGCATTTTCTTGTACTAGTAATTGTGAAATACTGTCATCACTTGACTGATTGATAATATAGCCACCTTGAATATGATATAGTCGTGTATTTCCAACATTTCCAAATAATAATTTATTGTAATTACTAATTACTACTAATAAAGAAGTATTCATTAAAGAATATCTTTCGCTTTCTGCCTGCTTTAATTTAACTTTCTCATTTACATATTTGAAAATTTCACTAATAACTATCTTATTAAATCTTGGATATGATGTAAAGTATTCAATGGCTGATTCTACGGAAATTTTAGATGCAATATTAGCGCCTTCATCACTATCATAACCATCTGCAACAACCCAAATAGCATAGTTATCTAATTTTACATATCCAAAGTAATCATTGTTTACTTCTTTTGTTCCTGACTCGCTAAAGAATAATGTTGTAAATTCTGATTCTTTCCTTCTCATTTAATTCCCCCCTTAACATTGTGAATTAAAGTGTGTCAATTTCAGGAACACTGTCTAAACCTATACTGCTATCTCTTGTAAATTTATTTTTTTCTATTTCCCAATCAAAATTTTCACCACATAATTCAACAAATACAAATTTACATTCACCAATCTCTATATAATCAAATGACCTTAATTCTCTAGATTCATATACTGCTTCATTTCTAACATATACTAATCCATTTCCTTGACCAGGTGTTATCATAAATGTTCTTGTCTTAGGACTATAACTTATAGAACAGTGATTTTTCCTAGATATAGTTGTATCACCTTGTATACTAATATTCATATCTTCTCCGCGCCCTATGAAATTACGCTCACTTATTATTCTAAAATCTTTTCCTTTATCTACTCCTTCAATACATACTAACCAACCAACTACTGGATCTATATTAACCTCTTTTGCCCAGTATGCAATTGTCTTTTCATCATCATTCATTTGTTCAACCAAATTTATGCTTTCTTGTTTTATTTCTGTAGTCAACCCTTCAGATTTACAATATGGGCATTCACTATATTTTGATAAATCATAAATATGACCATTTTTACATCTATCTAGTTTCATTTTTTCCCCTTCAATTATTTATTTTATTAAAAGTTTCGTTGTAGCTATATATAAAATATCCCCTGATTCTACCTTAATAGTATTATTAGATTTCAATTTTATTTTTCTACTGTCAGATTTTTTTTCTATTCCAGAGCCATTCCTAGATCCTAAATCTTCATAGTACCATTCTCCATTTACTTTATTTAAAACTCCATGAATTCTACTAATTAAAATTGAGTATAATGAACTTGTTAGATCAATATCAACTCTATTTGTATGTATTTTTTTACCAATTAGCATAGAAGTTGCTCGTCCAACATTCCAAACCTTTATATCATAGTCATTTTCATCTTTCATTATTAATTTTTCTATTTGATTTTTCTCTATTGTTTCTATTTCTTTTACTCTATCTAGAAATACATGATGCTCTTTCTCTCTATCTCTTTTAATGTCATCTATATCTTTTTTTATTTTCATTCTTTCTATGAATCTTTCTATGAACATTAAATATATAGTAATAATGGTTAATACAAATATCCCTAAATATATACTATTTACAGAATATTTATTTATATAAATGTAAATAAAGGTAGATAATAAAATTATTAATATTATTATATTTTGTAAACTAAAAAAGTTTTCACTTTTTTGATTATTTTTACTAAGTTCTCTTGTTCTAAGCTTTTTAATACCTTTATAGACATTCAATTTTTTTATATTCTCTGAATTGTTATCTTTTTTTTTATCTTTATTATTCATCATTAATATCTCTAACTTTGTCAATCCACTATTAATTGTCGGTTTTCTAGAAAAAAAATTCATAAATCTAGGTATTCTTAAATATCTTCTTATTATTCCTAACATATATCTCCTTTTATTAATCAATAACTATTTTTTCTGGTTTTTTCCATTCTTTCTCTTTTTCTATTTCCTTTGCAGAAAAAAGATTAAGAATTTTGAGTAATTCTGAGTATAATTCATAATTTGAATATTCTTTTTTAGTTTTTTTTAGTTTACTATTAATATATGATATAATTACATCTCTTTCTATTAAATTTCCTTGTATACACATCTCTGCGAATATAATGTCAATATATTCAAGATTTAATTTTTCTATTGCTTCTATTCCCCAAAATTTAAGAACTTTAGGATGCAGTGTACCAATTATATGTTTTGAAGAATACTTTGTATTAATTATTTCCAATAAATTAAAATCTCTTTTTAAATCAAAGAAATTTCTGTAATCATTTCTCAATTCTTCTCCTTCTCTAGTAATAAATCTAGTAATTTCAATCTCATTTTTATTTACTCTGTTTCCTTCTTCTATTATAAATTCTCCTACTCTCTCATAAAATTTATAACGTTCAATTACAGTATTTAATTTTAATTTTAAAATATAATTTTTCTCTATTTTAGGCATTTCAATTTCGTAGTCTTGATACATCCACATTAATTTTTTTTCTATTTTTGCAATACCTCTAGTTATTATTATTTTTTTTTCTTCTTTTTTTGTTATTAGATCAAATCCTTTCAATATTCCATCATTGTAATCTATATACATAATTTCTAATATTTCCATAGGATTATCTCTCAAAGAATCTAGCATTTTTTTATTAATGACATTCCCTGATTTAAATATAGGATAAGAATTTTTAAACATTTCATCTCTTTTCTTTTTTGTTTTTTAGGAGAAGTAAAACGGCACTTCTCCCATATCAGTAATAAATATTAATTAATTACTAGTTCTCATTTGCTTGATATCCACCTTCTATTGTGACTTCTTTTACCTTTTCTTTTTTTTGCTTAATTTTAAGCATAAAAATACCTGTTCCTGAATTATTACCAAATGTTTCAGTATAATCAACAACAAATGCATTAGGCATCATAATTTTTCTAACCATTTGCCCTGCTGAAATTACTTCTAGAGACACAGCTCTATATGCATCTATAGATTCTGCTGGTATAACTGACCATAATGCTAACTTTCTACTATCATCTTCTTGCTCACCACTAACAGCTGAAGAAATTTTACCTTCAATAATTAATGTTACTGATAAATCTGTAGCTCTTGCATTTGAGTCATCTGGTGTATCAGAATCATACTTCACCGTTGTTATTATCTCTTTAGGTAAAATAATTTCCTCTGATTGCCCCTTTACGTGTAAATTAAATCCCATTTTTACTCCTCCTTTTATTTATTTTTTATATTAACATAGTTAATACTATGATTAATTTTTATTTATTTCTACTTGTAAATTTTTCACATTTCCAGAAAATGTCAAATTAAGTTGACACATATTATTTTCTTTATCAATAGTGTGAGATAAATCATCACCTGATTGTATTATTGAATTAACATATCTATCCTCTTTTAACCAAAGTGATTTTTGACTTTCTGGATGTGTACTGAAGAACTGATTTATTTTATCTTCCTTAAAATCTGTTGTAACAAACCTTAATATTCTTTCAATATATGTTGTAGTTAATGTTTTATAGAGTGGCTCATAAACTCCACTTTCACTTCTAGCTAATGTTCTAGCCTTATAGACTGTAATATTTTTTATCTTCTCTTTTTTTAGATTTGCACTGTCGGAAGAAAAAATAAACCCATAATTTAAATAATTAATTTTGTCTTTTATAGTGCTAGTAAATCCTGATATTTCCTTTGGCATTATAGTTCTTGCTTTATATGCATTATCTTCAGATTCTAAATCAAATCTTACACCAGGAAATAATGAAGATACTGATTTAAATCTATCTTTTAAGTAACTAGGACACTGCGTTGCTGCTATTATTCCTGCTGCAATATATGATGAATCTATATATATACCTTCAATCCAAAATTTTAATAAATCTTCCTTATCTTTTGACAATTCTTGTCCTGTTTCTTCACTATATATCATTTTATAATCTAAAATAACACCTGATTTATCTTTTGGTATAACAGTAAAATTTGGCATTACTGGTAACAAATATTCTGAAAAATTACTACTCTCTAATTTTTTTGTTTTTTCAATATATTTATCTATCCCTTCAGTAGATAGAGCATCAAAGGTAGTTTCATATGTACATTCAAAATTAAAAAAGACTTGTATTTTATAATTTCTTAACACATCCATTAAATTCGATAATACTTCTATTGTATTTTTATTATTTCTTTCTTCTCTTTTTGATCCCTTAAATCTTTGGTTTATTATTTTTTCAGATTTTCTTATATCAAAATCTACATTAGGATAAATTCCAAACCAAATTGTGTCTGTAAAGTCATTTTTAGAATTAACAGTATTTAAATAAGATACTATCCTTTCTTTGTTACCTGCTTTTATCATAAAATCTGCTTTTGTATTTGTTACTAATAGCGTTGGTTTCATTTTTGAGATTTTTGCATTATATTGTTCAAAAAACATCTTTACGCCTAATAATTTTTCTATTAATGGTTTAGAAACTTTAATAAAATCTTCCTGCGCATTTTTATAAAATATCAAATAATTATTATAATTCTGAACTTCTTTTGAAATATCAATACTTATTTTTCCATCTAATAATGGTACAAATGTTCTAACAAGTAGATCGCTAACATATTTATTTGGTGTTTTTGACACATTCTCATAGTCTTCTTTAAAGGCAATTGCTAGTTTATTTGAATTATTTGAGTCCTCTAATAAAAATTGTTCTTTTTCCTCATATTTATAATCTATTATTTCTAAATCACCTTTTTCATTTACATTTAACATTCCAAGTCTTATTTTTTCAGATTTATTATTATTATTTTCTTGCTTTAATAACAATCTTGTTTTTATATCTTCAATTGCCAACGGAAGCATACCTAATATATTGTTATAATTTTGTGATGCATCTTCAAATTTATAATTTAATTTATCACCTATTTCTAATTTCTTTGGATTGTCATCTTCTAAATTTTCATATTTTTGAAATAAATAGTTTATTTCCTTTCTAGTTTGTTTAATGTCTTCAATAACTTTTTTGGGTGATAATAATTCAAGAATATTTTCAAAGTTAAAGTCTACATTCTTATCTCCTTGAGATTTTCTAGTATCAATCAATGTATTTAACATTTTAAAAAATGTATTACCGCTATTAATATTAATTTCTGTTATTAAATCATTACTAAGTCCCTCTGGTTTCTTCAGCAAGTAATTAATTTTTTTAGTATCAACATTGTAGTAACTATAAATTTTTGGTTCAAATTTTTCCAAAAAATCATCAAAACTTGTAACTAATAAATTATTATTAATCTCTTTTATTGTTTCATCATCTAAAGAATCTTTTTCTCTTGAATCACCAATTAATGTCAATATATTTAGTTTATTTGGATTTATTTCTTCAAATAAGATTGTCCTATTTGTTTGACTTATTAAATTAATCAAATAATTCACTCTCCTTTTTTAAATTTTTATTTAATTTAGTTTTATTATACATTTTTTTTATGAAAATGTCAAACTATTTTTTAATTTTTTATTAATAGTTGTGCAACAATCTAAAATATGGTACTATTTACTTATAAAAAATAAAAATAAAATTATAAAAAAGGAGTTTACATGAATTATAAAAGTACACGAAGTAAAGAAACTAAAAAATCTACATTTGCAGTGCTACATGGACTTGCTGATGATGGTGGTCTGTACATACCTGAAATTTTACCTAAAACAACATTTAAGTACGAAGAAATGAAAAATTTAAGCTATCAAGAGATTTCTGAAAAAATTATAAAATTATTTTTTCCTGAATTAGATGATAATGATGTAAAAAATGCTATAAATAATGCATACAATTCTACTACATTTTCTAATGAGGAAATTGTTCCAATTTATAAACTAAACAAAAATATAAGTTTTGGAGAATTATTTCATGGAAGAACATTGGCATTTAAAGATTTAGCCTTATCTTTATTTCCGTATTTATTACTTTTGAGCAAAGAAAAAGAAGAGGAAAAAAGAAACATATTAATTTTAACAGCTACTTCTGGAGATACTGGTAAAGCTGCATTAGAGGGATTCAAGGATATTCCAGGAATTAATATTATTGTTTTCTACCCAAAAAATGGTGTAAGCCCTATGCAAGAAGAACAGATGAGAAAACAAATAGGTGATAATGTTCAGATAGCTGCTATTATTGGTAATTTTGATGATGCACAAAGTGCTATAAAAACTGTTTTTTCTGACAATTCTTATGCTGAATATGCAAACAATAAAGGAATTATGTTTTCTAGTGCTAATTCAATAAATATAGGTAGACTATTCCCACAAGTAATATACTATGTATCAACTTATATTAATTTAATAAAAAATGGAACTATTAATGAAAATGAAGAATTTAATGTTGTCGTGCCAACTGGTAACTTTGGAAATATATTAGCTGCATACATTGCAAAAAAACTTGGTGTACCTATTAAAAAATTAATCTCTGCTTCTAATAAAAATGATGTTCTCGCAGATTTTTTTAAAACTGGTAAATATGATAAAAAAAGAGATTTTTATACTACATTTTCACCATCTATGGATATATTACTATCATCTAATTTTGAAAGATTCCTATATTATGCATTGAATGAAGATGACGCTAGAATTAATAGTTTAATGGATTCGCTAAATAAATCTGGTGAGTTAGAAATTTCAAAAGAAGAATTAGGAAAAATAAAGAATGAATTTTATGGTGAATTTGCAGATGATGATTTAACTATCAAGGCTATTAAAGATGTATTTGATAATTATGGATATTTAATGGATCCTCACACTGCAGTTGGATTTGCAGTTTATGACAAATATATATCAGAGACAAATGACAGTACTCATTCAGTAATAATGTCTACTGCACATCCATTTAAATTTCCAGAACCAATTGCAAAATCGCTAGGATTGGATATGGAAGATCCTTACACAATATTAGATGAAGTATCCAATATTGCAAATATTAGATTTCCAGAAAAACTTTCAGAAGTAAGACATTCTAATATCAGATTTTCTGATGTAATAGATAAAGAAGATATAGGTAATTATATAAAAAATTATATTGATAAAATAAGTCAATAACTAGAAAGGTTGCCAAAGTATGAATAGAAAATTAAACATACAAAATATACGTAAATTTTACTTTTTAATATATATAATAGTAACTTTATTTGTCGTATTTTTATTATTTAAACTAGGAATTTTCTTATTTCCATTTGTCTTAGCATTCATATTTTCAATGATAACTCAACCAATTGCAAGATTTATAAACAAAAAACTTCATATTTCAGAAAAAATATCTACAATTATATCAATATTAGCTTTTTTTCTGATTTTATTTGGTATTATAAGTATTGTTTCAATAAAATTTATACAGGAAATTTATAACCTTTCTAAAAATCTTAGTGGCTATTCCAGTCAATTTAATGATGTATGGAATAAATATCTTGATCAGGGTTTTATATATATGAATTATCTGCCGAAAGAATTCATTGTTCAACTTCAATCATATATGGGTGAAATTGTTAATTTTGCAACTAGAAATTTATCTTCATTTGTAAATCAAATAATTAAATTCATTACATCAATACCAACTCTAATAATTTACACATCTATAACTATTTTATCCACAGTGCTAATAAGTTTAGATAAAAAGTCTATTGTTAAATTTTTGGAGCATCAATTTCCATCATCATGGCTAGAAAAACTATATAATATAAAAAGAGATGTTTTATCAGTTTTCGGTTCTTATATTAGAGCTCAACTAATATTAATAACAATATGTTTTTTTGAATTATTAGCAGCTCTAAATTTATTTTTATTTTTAGGATTAAATGTAAAATATCCACTTATATTCTCAATAGTTATAAGTATCATAGATGCATTACCAGTATTAGGTGCAGGAGCTATTTTAATACCTTGGTCATTAATTTCTTTTGCTACAGGTGATATTAAACTTGGATTTGCAATATTTTCACTTTATATTTTAATATTAACAGTTAGGCAATTGCTAGAGCCTAGACTTATAAGTCAGAATATTGGCGTTCATCCATTAGTTACTCTTATTGCGATGTATTCTGGTTTTAAAATCTTTGGAATAATAGGATTTCTTATAGGCCCTATTGTAATGATTATCCTTAAAAATGTTTTTTCACATGAACTTGAAAATGGTTTTTTTAGAGAAATATTTGAAGACAATCCACCAAATAATAATGATAAAAATAAAACTAGTGATAAAAATGACTCAAATGATGACAAAAATGAACATAAAGATAAAAATAAACTTTATAAAGAATTTATAGAGGATACAAAAGTTTAAAAAAAGTGGGATGATATCCCACTCTTTTTTTAATTATTCAATTTCATCTTGAAATTCAAATCCTTGTTTACGTAAATTTTTTGCAACAGTTGGAAAATAAATAGATTGATAGTAATTAGATACATCTTGAGAGTAATTACCCATTTGACTCATACCAATACTATCCCACCATTTTTTTATAATGTTATTATACTCATCTACACCATTTTCAGTTGCTTTAACATCATATATTTCATTGTGAGCAAAACTATTCAAAGGAACTCTTGGTTTTACTGCTGATGGTATATCTTTATTTGGAACGCCTATTGTTGTTCCAACTAATGGAAATGTCCCTTTTGGTAATCCCAATAATTCTATCATTTTATCTGGATTTTTTCTAATTCCTCCTATAGCAGTAGTTCCATAACCAAATGATTCAGCTGCCATTTGCAATGCATTTAACATTATTCCGCCATCAACTGCTCCTACTAATATTCCTTCGGCAGACATTGGAATTACATTTTCCTTATTTTCTTTTTTCATAGCATATGTAGATCTATAAAAATCAATAACAACTAATATAAATACATCTGCACCAGCTACTTGAGGTTGACCACCTGCAAATTCAGAAATTTGTTTAATCTTATCCTTATCTCTTACAACAACCAATGAAATTTGTTCACCATTTACTGATGTAGGAGCTTGTTGAGCAGCAACTAAAATTTCTATTAAATCTTCATCTTTAACTGACTCTGAAGAAAAGTTTCTTACAGATCTTCTGTTTTTCATTTGTTCAATTATTTTATTCATAATTTCCTCCCATCATATGTTTGTATATACAATATATCACGCAATATAATTTTTGTCAATATTATTTTAGCCATTCATGCAGTAAATCATAAATAGGATTTTCTATTTCATAATAATTTTCCAATCCAACTTGATCTCCAAATTTATTATATAATTTTACATTTAATATATCCAATTCTTCTACATCAACTTCCAATTTTATTTTTCCATTTTCATAAAATTCTCTTATTATACCTTCATCCTTATTACTTTTATAAATCAATTTGCCATTTACATCATATTCTTCCTGATCAATATAAGAACCATCAAATAATTCTATCTTAGATTTTAGATTACCATTTGTGTAGTATCTCTCAAAATTTATTTTTGTCTTTGAGTTTATTTGATCATATAAAATATCACTATCAGTATTATCTATGAATAAATTAATATAATTTTCTATTATTTCTCTTGATATTTTAAGTGACATATCAGTTCTTTTTTCTGGGTAATAAACGTTTAATGATAAACCTTTTTTATCCAAAATAGCACCTATCATTTGAAAGAAAAACTCTATTTTATCACCATTCATAAATTTTTCAATTAAATTCTGCGTTTCATAAATATTAGGGTTTTTGATATTAATAACTTTATTTTTATAATCTATTATAAATCCTTTTTCTGTATACTTAACTTCTAAGATCATCTTATTAGCTGAATTATAAGCTCTTATCATACTAAAATTTGTATTTTCAGGTATCTCTACCTCTTTTTTTTCCTCATCGTTTATTTCTTGATCTCTATTATTTTCCTTATTCACTTCATTTAATTTATCTTGAAACTCTTTGCTAAGTATATGCAAATCCAAATTATACTCTATTTTTTCATTTGTTGTTGGTAATATTATATATCCTTTCTTTATTTCTCCATCTACATATTCTGTTACACTAAACTCTTTTCCTTCATTTGTATAATACTTTGCAATACCTGTACCACCTACAAATTCTGTTTCATAAATAACTTTTCCATCTTGTGAATACATTATGTACTTTCCATCTAAAACACTTTCGATAGTTTGTGACACATTTTCATTAGTTTCTTTTTTTTGATCAGATAAAGTATTTTTTTCTTCCTTTAATTTATAATTTATTTCATATCTCTTCTGATTATTTTCATAATACATTATTTCTTTTAACAAAACTGAATCTTTATAATATTTTTCTTTTTTAATATTTTTAGAAATATAAAATTCTTTCTCAATATCTCCTTCTCTTGATATCTTTACATCTCCATTATCAAAATACACAGTTCTATTTGAGTTTAAAGTACTATTTAAATCAGTACTTTGATAAATATTTCCATTTTTATAAAATTTATCAATTTTATAATTTTCTGATTTAGTTTTTACATTTCCATTTGAATAATAATTTACTTCTGAAACACTAATACCTTTATCATATTTAAATTCTGATACTAGCTTTCCATCAAAATATCTTTTCCAAATACCCTCTTGTAAGTTATCCTTATACTCACCCTCTAAAATAAGAATATCATTTTCATTATATTTCTTATAATATCCATTTCCATTTTCAAATCTTGTTTTATATAATTCTTTTCCTTTAGTATCATAAATTATATATTCTCCATTTAAAACAGCTTTATTGTAATCATAAGAGTCATATGATTCATCACTTATATTTTCTATTTCACTAATACCATAATTTATTTCCAATCTTTTAATATTATTTGTATATAAATAATATTTACCACTCATATTTATATTGTCAATGGATATATTGTTTAGTGAAAGATTTTTAATATCTTTATCATTTTCTCTATTAATTACAAATATTTCTCTTTTAATAAGTTTATTGCCTTCATATATATCTTTATAGATAATACCATCTTCTATTTTTTCTATTTTTTTTATATTAGGAAACCGCATCTCTTTATAGATTTCCTCTTCACTAAGTTCACTATTTGTGCTGTATTTTGTTATCGATTCCACAAATATATTTTTTTCTCTTAATTCTAAAAGCTTCCCATCTTTATATACACTAACTGATGATTTTTTATTTTTTTCTACATCACCATCATATTTTATCCATTCCCCTTCTTTCTTTCCATTTACTAAATTTCCTTCTTCAATTAATTTATCATATTCATATCCCTTATAATAACCTGTTCCATTTTTAAAATTTGTTTTATACAATAATTTCCCATAGTAATCATTTACAATATAATCACCATCTAAATGACCATCTTTTATATTTTTTTCATATATGATTATTCCATCAACTTTCTTAATCATTTTTAAGTTATTCATATTAGGGATTTTATCATCTGAATACATAAAATCATTTGATAGTCTCTCTAATTCCTTTGTAATATTTTTATTAGACTCAAAAGATAATTCACTTTTTCTACCTTCATAATCTTTATTTTCTAAATAAATTGTTTTTCTATCATCTGATAAAAAAATTCTCTTTGCATATTCATTTTTTTCTTTATCAAAATCACTTGCATCAAATATTAAATAACCATTCTCATATTTTCTCATATCATAATCAGTTTTTACTGATTGCAAAGACCCCATAGAATAAATTTTTTCAATCATTATTTGGCCTTTTGTTTCATCAAAATAATATATTTTCTTCCATAATCCATCTTTAAGGCCATTTATAAGATTTCCTTCATTACTACTTTTGATTTTCTCATCATAATCTTTATAATATCCTGTACCATTTTTAAATTTTGTTTTGTAATATTCAGCACCATTTTTATAAACAACATATTCTCCATCAAACAATCTATCTTTATAATTTATTATCTGAGTAACTTTATTATCTAATATAATTGTTAGTTTTCCAGTTATTGAAGGTATTTCTTGATAATTATCTTTGTTAAAACCAAAAATATTTGCATTTTTTAAAATGCTATTTTCATATTTAACTTCCTTTATAACTTTATCATCTGTTACATCTAAATATTTATATGAAAATACATTGTCTTTTCTTTGAAATATAAATTTGTTTTCATTTTTTTCTTCTGTCAAAAAATATATTAATTCATCTTTATCATTAAATTTCATATTTGAAACTATCTCAAATCCGTCTACTTCATGTTTATTAGTTGTTTTATTTTCAACTGCCTTACCATTTCTATAGGTTGTCGTTGAGGTACTCTTAATAATGTTCTGTAAATCGTATTTATCAATATTTAAAGATTCCCAATTACCATCCTTAACTCCATTTATTAATTTACCATTAATTGTATTTTGATCATTTAAATCAAATATTATGCCCATAGAAATGTTAATATTTTTGTCAATTTTTAAATTGTCTAACATAATTCCTTTATATTCTCCATTAGCTAATTGACCATAATCAATGGTTTGATTCCTCTCTACACCATCAATAATATCTGAATAATAATGTTTTCCATAAACTTTACCATCTTTTATATTAATTTCCTCTACTAATTGGTCATTTTTATAATATTTTACATTAGCATCCTCTATAGAAATTATATCATCTTTATCAAAAGATAATTCTTTGGCATTTGCTAATTCAAAAACTAACTTTCTTGACTGTTCTATTCTTTTTCCTTCACTATTATCTACACTTAATAAATTCATTGTTAATAGATTACCACTTAACTTTCTATTTATTTCTTTAATTACTTCTTTTGTGCTTATATTTTTAACAATGTAAGATGAATCAATTCCATTCTCACTATATCTTTCCTCTGTTTCTTCATTACCAATATTATATTTCTGAATTTTAATATTACCATTATCATAAAATTCATAGTTATATCTAGAAAAATTTTCATCATGCGTGTTTTCATTGCACTTATAACTTAATAATTTGCCATTTTCATAACTACCAATACCTACTTTTATTAACTTGCCCTCATAATCATTATCATAAAATTCCCAACTACCAACTTTTACACCATTTTTTATTTCACCCTTTGAATAAATATAATAAATATTATATTCTGGACTTTTTTCACTATACTTATCTCTTTTATATTCTAGAATAATTCCATTACCATTTTCAATTTTTGTATTAAATTCTTCTGTATTATAGTCACCTGCTATGTAATAATCTCCATTTAACAATCCATTTTTATATTCTTTCTTTTCAATTAATTCATTCTCTTTTGAATATAACTCATAGATACCATTACTATATTCAATTTTCTCAAGGTTTAAAGGACTATCACTAACGAATAACTCTCTATATTTAATACTCACCAAATAATTATTAACATTTAAATTTTCTTCATCTGATTTTTCTTCTATAATATCATAAATGTTTTTGTCATTAAATTTATCAATATTATCATTTATATAGTTTTCAATATTATATCTTTCCAAATTAAATTCTGAATAATTTCCTAAATCAGGATCATATTCATATGTGATCTTTTCATATTTATTTCTATCATCTGATAACCTTTCTACAATCTCAATACCATCATTATAATAATCTAATTTATTATTTATAACTTCTATAAGATTATTTTTATCATCATATTTTTTTACAAGCATACCATCATTTTCAGTTATGACTCTATTTTCTGAAAATATTAGAGTATTAAATACTATTAAAATATATATAATTAGTTTTTTCATGTCCTATCCTCCTAATATATTATTACTCATAAGTTTATAAATTTCATCTTTTAAAATTTCTTTTTCAAACTGTATTTCTCTTTCTATAATACTTAAAACTTCTGGATGTTCTCTTCTGTACAAGAATAATGCCCAGTATATATATTCTCTTACCATTTCACTACTGTTATTAATATTTTTTATAAGTAGTTTATAAGCTCTCTCATTTCTAATATTTGCAAGAGCAATAGCCGAATTTCTTAAGAGTATATTTTTTCCTCTCCAAGAACCTGTCATATCACCATATTTTTTTTTAAATTCACTATTATTCATTAAAAATAATTCTTCTATATCAACAAGTCCAAATGTTTTTTTAGGCAAGAAACATTCAAATTTAGTCAAGTAGACACCTATATTATGCGGGCATACTGACTGACATATATCGCAACCATATACTTGTATCCCCATTTTATCTCTCAAATCATAAGGTATCGTATTCTTTGTTTGAGTTAAATATGAAATACATTTTTTAGAATTCATAGTGTAATCTCCATTAAGAGCTTTTGTCGGGCATGCACTAATACAAATTTTACAATCTCCACAATCATTATAATCTAATATTTTTTTATTTTCTTCAAACATCTCAAATTCTATATTAGTTAATAAATATCCTATACTTATTTTTGATCCATATTTATTATTTATTATTAATGTATTCTTTCCTTGCCAACCAATACCAGCTTTTTTGGCAATAGCTTTTTCTAATAGTGGCCCAGTATCAACAACTCTTCTATATTCAAAGTTACTATCAATTTCTTTTAATCGGTTCGCTAATATTTCCATTTTATCACTTAATACTTTGTGATAATCAACTCCAAATGATATTGTTGATAATTTCCCATATAGTTTATTTTTATTTTCTAATTTGCGAGTATATCCAGTATTATACGAAATAGCTACAACGATAATTGACTTTACTGATTCAAATGAAAGTTTTGGATTTATTCTTTTATTTATGTCACTTTCTTCAAATTCTACATTTTCATTATTTTCTATTCTTTTTCTCAAATAATCCTTATATTCAATTAATGGCTTTGAATCAGTAACCTCAATTATATCCAGTCCTATTTCTTCTGAAATAATATCTATTTTTTCTTTCTTCATATTTATTCCTTTTTATAATATAGTTATGTGTAATTCATATTAATAACTATTATACCACATATTATAATATTATTTTTATAATATTATACACATTTTACATTTTTAAAATTTTATATTCAAAATTTATGTGAAAAATGATATAATCAGTTTACCAAAAAACAGCAGGTAGGAGAAATAATGAAAAGATTATACATTTTGATTTTAATATTATTGTTTTATTCATTTATATTTAGTGAAAGAGAAAATAATTACATTGTTTATAAAGTAGATTTTAAAAAAGAAAATGTCAAATTTTTTTGGCTTAATAGTGATGGTCTCCCATTTGAAAAAATTGATAATTTATTAAAACTAAAACCTAACAAGTTTCAATTTATAATGAATGGTGGAATTTATGATAATGATTTTACACCAGAAGGACTATATATTGAAAATGGTAAAGAATTATCTCCTATTAACAAGGAAAATGGTGTCGGAAATTTTTATGAAAAACCTAATGGTATTTTTTATTTTTATAAAAATAAACCTTATATCGTTACCACTGAAAAATTCAAGGCAAATAATAAAATTAACTATGCTATTCAGTCAGGTCCTATGTTAATTACAAATGGAGTATTAAATCCGAGTTTTACAGATAAATCAAATTCTAGATATATACGTAATGGAGTTTGCCTTACAAAAAATAATAACTTAATTTTTATTGTATCTAATGAAGCCGTTACATTATATGAATTTTCAATATATGCAAAATCTATTCATAACTGCTATAATCTTCTGTATATGGATGGAAATTTGTCAAGAGCATACAAATACAATGAAATTAATGCTCCTCAAAAACGACCATTTGTTACTATGATTGGTGTCGAATCAAAGTAAAAATTATAACTATCTAAATAGGAGATAAATTATGTCTATAAATTTCAAAAAGTACTTAATATTAATATTAGGTACTTTATTTTTAAACTCTTGCTCTATGCTGATACCAAAGGGGACATCTAATGTTTCAAAAATATATAATGCTGATGATGTTAATTTCTATTATGATTTAACATATAAAAAAGATGGAAAACTAAATTATGAGCAGCAAATTTGGAATAAAGCTTATAAAATATTAGATGAAGCAGAAGAATTTTTTCTAATGGATGTATTTACGTTCAATGATTTTATAAAAAAAGAGTTCGCAGAAAAAATTGATCCAATTTATTTAGGTGAGGAATTTGCTAATAAAATATTAGAAAAAAGAAAGAAAGACCCTAATGTTGAAATATATCTTATCTTAGATGAAAATAACACTTTTTATGGTGCGTTTGATAATGATACACATCAAAAACTTAGAGATGCTGGTGTAAAAATTGGTTATACTGATTTATCAAAGCTAAATGATCCTATCAATATTTATTCACCTATTTGGAGAATATTTATTCAACCATTTGGAAATCCAAAAAATGTTGGAAATATAACTAATCCATTATATCCTGATGAAAAAAAGGTTACAATGCGCAGCATTTTGAGAGCAGCTAATGGCAAAGCCAATCATAGAAAAGTTATTATGAATGAAAAAGAAGTTTTACTACCTTCTGCAAATCCACATGCGGAAGGTTCTAAGCATTCAAATATTGCAATATCATTTAGCAGTCCTATTATTGAAGAGATTTATGAATTTGAAAATAAATCAGCGAAATTAACTAAAAAAGATGGTGATCTTAGTGATGGTCTTCCTAAAAAGACATTTAATATACCTGAATCTAATAATAACAAAATAACACTCCAATATTTTACAGAAGGAAAAGTTGGACGCGCCATAACAGATGAAATAAAAAATGCTTCTCCTGGTGATGAAATACGAATTGCACAATTTTTCTTATCAGACAATGGTATAATAAAATCTTTAAAAGCTGCTGCTAATCGCGGAGTCAAAGTAAAGCTTATACTAAATAACTCCCCTGCAGGATTGCCAAATAAAGCTGCTGCTGGAGAAATAATGAAAGGAACAGATAGAAAAGCTGAAATAAGATTTTATAATAAATCTGATGAAGAATATCACACTAAATTACTTATGTTTCTAAAAAAAGATAAAATAGTCATATTTGGTGGTTCTTCTAATATGACTAGACGTAATATTAGAGATTATAATTTAGAGGATGAAATAAAAATAACATCTTCATATGATCAAGATATTGCAAAAGAAGTCCTTGATTATTTTGATAGATTATGGACTAATCGAGATGGTGATTTCACAATACCATATGATGAAGTAAAAAATGAGAAATTAACAAATTATATGCTTTTTAGAGTTATGGAGTCCACTGGAGTAGGTGCATTCTAGAAGGGATTACATGTATGAATAAATTTTTATTTTTTTTATTTTTTTCAATAGTTGCTATTATTAGTTTTCGTGGTATAAATAGGTATACAAACAATAGTAATTCACAACCACGCATTGTGTCATTATCACCATCAATTACAAAAAAAATAATTGAATTAAAAAAATCAGAATATTTAGTTGGTCGAACATCTTTTTGCAACTACAATGAAGTGAAAAATATTGAAGTTGTGTCTGATTTCAATAATATTAATATTGATAAAATCATTATTATTCACCCAACTCATGTTATTTCTGAATATCCAATTGATGATAAAACTTTTTATATATTAAGAAAAAATAATATCAATGTTATTTCTCTAAATACTCCAAAATCAATAGATGAAATTATAAAAAATACAAAAATAATTTCAGAAATTGTTGGTTCTAAAACTGAGTTAGAAACTCTAGTGAATAAAATAAATAATTTAAAGCCTATAGAGAAACTAAAAAATCATAGTATGTATTATGTTTTATCAACAGGTACTTCAGAATTTACTGCAGGTAAAGATACGTATATCAATGATTTTATAAACTTAATTGGTGGTAAAAACATAGCAAATAATGTAGATAACTGGAGCTATAGCAAAGAATATTTGCTAAATAGCAATCCTGATATTATAATATCCGACTCATTTAATATTAATGAAATAGCCAAAAATAAGCAATACAGAAATATAACTGCAATTAAAGAAAAGAATTATATTTATATTATACCTGACATAATTAATGTCCCTACTCTTGGTAATATAATTGAAAGCTATAAATATGTATATAATCAAAATAAATAAAAATAAATTTAAATGGAGGCTCCATGAAAGCATTATTATCTAAGAAAACTAAAATTGTAGCAACACTAGGACCTGCAACATCAACACCAGAAATGCTTGAAAAACTATTCCTAAATGGTGTGAATATTGTAAGACTTAATTTTTCACATGGTGAACAATCAATTCACAAAGAGAGTATCAAAATGATTAGAAATGTTTCTAGCAAACTTGGAATCAATATCGGTATTTTAGCCGATATAAAAGGCCCAAAAATACGTGCTGGTGAATTTAAAGAAGATACTAAATTGGTAAAAGGTGACACAATAATAATACAGAAAGAGCCAATAATAGGAACCAAAGATTCTTTTTCATTAAGTTATCCTGGTTTTATAGATGATGCCAGTATTAATGATACTGTTATGCTAGATGATGGCAATCTAAACTTAACAGTTATTGATAAAGATTCTGAAAAATTAATATGTAGAATCGAAAATGATGGTATTATGAAAAGTCGTAAAGGTGTAGGACTACCTGGAAAAGCTGTAAATGTGGAATTTATGAGTGATAAAGATCGAAATGATTTAGAATTTATTGCACAAAATGATGTAAATTTTATTGCTGCTTCCTTTATTAGAAATAAATCTGATTTAGATTCTATAAGAGATGTTTTATCTAGATTCAATAAACAAAACATTCCTATTATATCAAAAATAGAAACTCAAATGGCAATAGATAATATTGATGAAATTATAGATAATTCTGAAGGATTAATGGTTGCTCGTGGTGATTTAGGAATAGATTTACCTTTATATAAAGTTCCAATAGTTCAAAAAATGTTAATTAAAAAATGTAATTTAGTTGGTAAGCCAGTTATTACAGCTACACAAATGTTAGAATCAATGATTGAGCAT
>RRZU010994307.1_pt1 | contig 21083 bp, 16 predicted proteins | sample 2165561 | NCBI WGS metagenome assembly RRZU01 (sample SAMN10456909, study PRJNA506462) | wastewater metagenome | isolation source: wastewater sludge | place: USA: Moscow, Idaho | reverse complement strand
GTTCCGGCTAGAGCGCATTTTCCAATCGATTAAACTCCAATCACGATAACCCTTTGATTCGTCAAGGGGTTTTTCGTTTCTACGCGTTTGAATTTCATGCTTTTTGCTCAAAAAAGATCGAATTGGTCTGGGTTTTTGTTGGCTGCTTGTTTGGTTTTGCCGTGGTAGGTGATGATGCGTTCGTACTGTTTGTCTGTGAGTTGCAGTATATGCACCTTGCCGCCTTGGGGCAGGACTGATTCTACGCGTTTGGCGTATGTTTCGGCTTGTGCGGGGCTGCTGCAAAAGCGCATGTAGACGCTGTATTGGCTCATTTCAAATCCCATGTCCAGCAGTGCTTTTCTAAAGCTTGCAGCGGCTTTGCTTTCTTCTTTTTCTACCACTGGCAGGTCAAACATGACGAGTATCCACATAAGACGGTAGGCGCTTAGCATGGGTGCTGGTTTTAGTCGCTACTCAGGCTGCTGGCCAGTGCAATGGGTAGCCCTGGCAGGGGGAGGTCTAGCTGTTTGCGCTCCCCTGTGTAGACTTGCGCTAATGATGTTGCCAGTTTTTGTATGCAGACGGCGACAGGCGTAGTGCCAGCGTTGGTTTGCATGTCGTCGTAGAGGGTGCGCACAAGGGTGCGCTTGGTTTGCGGGGTGATTTCGGTTTCTTTTTGCTGCTGTAGTTGCCAGATTTTCAGGTCGATGATGGGGCGAAAGGGTTCGATGAGGTCGTCAACCAGGCGCAGTGGGTTGCTGTCGTTGCTGTGGTGCAGACCAATGCTGGGGTGCAGGCCTGCGGCTATTACGGCGCGTGCTGTGGTTGAGCGGATTATTGTGTAGCCGTAGTTGAGCATGGCGTTGATGCCGCCGCTGTTTTGGTCGCGCCGAAAGGTGCTGCCAAAGAGCAGGTTCCAGTAGCGGCGGGCGGCTTGGGCTTCGATGTTGTCTGGGTCACCTCTTTTGACTTTGCTGATGAGTGCTGTGAGTGGGGCAGTAGGTGCTCCAGTGGCTTGGAGTGCAGCGGCTTGCTGTTCTATTTTGGATTTGACGATGGCTGCCCAGAGGCGTTTGTGTGTGGGTTGTGTGGCAGCGATTTGAGCTTCGATGCGTTTGGCTTGTATGTGGTGGCCGTCGGTGGTGAGTAACATGCCTGCGATGTTGTGGTTGGCAGCGCAGAGTACGAAGGGCGCTCCGCGCTCGGCTAAGGCTACCAGCAAGTTGTTGGTGTAGCTGATGCCGTGCGCGTTGGCGATGACGGCTGCGATGTCGTCTAGCGGCACTTGGCCGAGTTCTTTACGCTCGCCTTCGGTGTCGCGCACGACCATAAAGCCGCGATTGACAAACAGGTGCCGCCTGTCGTCGGCGATTTCAACGATGCGCCTTATCATGGCTGCTAGCCCTGAAAACCCGGGTCGCGCAGTTCACCTATGGGGGAGATGGTGACGCTGCGGGCTTTGGCTTTTTGGAAAGAGCCTGCATATTTGGATGTGAAAGCAAATGGGTCAGCCTTATTGCGGTTACGGCTATCTGTATTGGCCTCGTGAATCGGCGCCATAAAAACTTGCCCAATGGGGCTGATGCTTTGTACGCGCATAGTTTGAGTTTGCCCATCTACTTCAAGACGGACAGTATCTCCAATCACTAATCTCATAATTAGTTTTTTAGGGTTCAAACTTTCAGCAATTGATTGCGGCAAGGAAGGATGCCTTAACCTTTCCAAACCACTTCGACGGACAATTTCATATGCTCGGAATGTTGAAATAACTTCACTTTCCCATTTGCCTTTTTCATTGCACACAATCTCAATGCAATAGTTGCTCCCTCCAACGTAGCCCTTATAGGGAAGCGGTTGCCCGTCATTAGATACGCCGTGACGCGTGGCCTGCGTGGGCTCGGTGATGCGAATTAAGTTGCTAATTTCGCGCCCAGCACTGCCATCCGCTTTACGGCGCTGCTTAATTGAGCCATCTTTGCGGATGCCGTAGGAAGTTTCCTCCATCATGGCGCCTTCATGCCCATGATTGGGTTTATGGCTGACCCATATATGCTGCACGGCACGCTCTACATGGGTGCGATAGGTTGGCCAGGGGTCGGGCATGGTTTCTACCAAGCGGTCTAGTCCCTTGTTTCGTGCATCTGCACTGGCTTGGGCGAAGCGTTGCAGCAGGCCTTGGTCGGTTACGCCGATAACGCATGCATCTACCGCATGGTGGCGGTGGTCGTTGCGGTTTTTTTCGTCGTTTAAGCCCAGCACGCTATTGAGGCCAAATTTGCCGCGCAATAGCGCAGTCATTTGCCCTGGTATGACGCGCACGCCGCTGCCTGGGCAGATAAGGGTTAAATACTCTTTGGCTATGCGTGAAAGGTAGCGGGTGTCGTTTAATGCGCGGGCAAGGAAGCCTTTGTCATCGCGTAACCATTGCTCGTAGCCGTCAGGGGCGAAGCGGTAACGCTTGGCGCGTGGCATGCGTTCGGCGCGTTGCAGTATGCCTTCGTAGCCCCAACCTTGTGCTGCAAAGTCGGCGTGTGCTTGCCAAGGGCTGCGGTTGCCTTTGACACGGTTGGCCTGCCGCATGGAGACTGTGCGGTTGTTCAGGCTGTCATCCAGCGTCTGGCTAAAGGGCAAGATGTGTTCAATTTCGACTTCGGGACCAAGCAACATGCTGGCGCTGATATGCACGCCGCTGTAAGGGCAGCGGCGGTCGGCCACGTCAAAGCTGAGTTCTTCCCACAAAATCCATTTCTGAATATCACTGTCTTTGACGTTGTACGGCTCTACGCCGCGCAAACCGGCAATTTCTTGCCGAACGCGCTGTCTGCGTTTTTGGTTATCCGCCTGTTTTTTCTGTGCTTCCAGCTTTTGTTCTCTGCTTTGCTTTAGCTCGCGCGCCAGCTCTACTACGATTTCTGTCGGGCGGCCATAGCGTTTAATCAGCGCATTGACAACCACGCGCACCTGATTTAAGCCGATATGCACGGTGGGGTTGGCAATTTTTCCGTAGCGTTCTTCTTCGTTTTTGGGGTTGTCCTTGGCAAAAGCAACGTGGCGCTTTAAGGCTCTGCCGTAGTAGGGCAGTTGTTTAAAAATATACGTTGGCTTGATTTCGCCCGTAGATTGCACAACTCGCTCGCCTATGCGCTCTATTTCTTCGTCGGCGTACTCAAAATCAAAGGCCAAATCGCTGTGGTGGGCATAGCCAGCGGCTTGCACGGCTTTGTCATAAGTGCGTGGTTGCAGCACACCATCCACAAGCTCGCCATCGCGCAGGTGCGGCAAAATGCGGTTGAGCGCCTTGCGGCTCAAGCTGCCGTAGCCTTCGGGCAGACCCGCATTGGCTATGCGTGCAGCGCGTTCGGCATCTATGCCAGTGTGCTGTTGCAGCCACTCAATCAGTTTGGCTTCGCTTTCTTCGCTCACCAGTTGCCAAACGATTTCGTCTTGCTGCGCCTCTGCAAACGTATGCCACGCGTTGCCGAACAAGTCGGGCTTACTCAAAATGGCTGTGGTGGCATTGCCTTTGAGCTCTTTGCGCTTCTCATCTTCCAGGTTAAATTGCACTGCGCCATCTGCTTTGAGCAACTTTCGGATAGCGACAAAAGTGATTTTCGACTTGCTTTCAAGCGCCGCCACAATCTGGTCGCGCTGCGCCAATGTCAAGGGCGCTTGCTGCAATCTGCTATCAAGCAAGCGTAAATTATTAACCTCTTGCAACATGCGAAAACGTTGCTGGCTGGGCAGCGCCAGCGGTGCGCGTGGCTCATCGGGCTCAAGCGTGCAGCGCCCTGGCAGCACGGGGCGCAGCTTGCGCTGGTGCAGCAAGGTGTCGCGCAAATCTGCCCGCGCCGCCTCGGTAAACAGGGCGGGGGTGAGTGAGGCCTGCTTTGTCCACAATGCGTCAAACTCGTCGGCAATCATTTGGCGGTCGATATACAGGTCGTAGCTTTTTTCTATTTTGTTTTTACCATCTTCGCGCAACACCTTGTTTTCGCGGTAGCGGGCGCGCACTGGCTGGCCTTGTGCCATGCGCTGTGCCAACAACTCGCCCACTGTGCGCGGTTGGTCGTTTTGGGTGTTTTCGTGCTTGCGATTCACCCATGCCAGCAGGTCAAAAGCGTCTGGCTCCAGCCGTTTTTTCTTGTCCGCATCACGCGGGTAAGCGGCCAATTCGGCGCGCAGGCTGCTAATGGCGCTTTTTAACGCGCTAGCATCGTTTTCGCCTTTGTCAGTCTTGCGGTTGCTTTTAAAGCCGCGCCGCTGATTGATGTGGAATAAAGCGCGTCCAAATTCGCTGGGTGTGAGCGCCTGCTCAAGCCCTTTTGCGCGTAAATCGTAGGGATTTATCTGCTCAAGTTCTTTACGCGCTGCTTCATCTTGCGGGAAAAAATCGTAAGCAATCAACTTGTCTTGCATGCGTTGCTTACGTTTGAGCAGCCTATCGCGACGGCGGCGCATGGCACGCGCGGCGCGGCGGGTTACGGCTAAAGAAGAGCCGTCTTTCGGGTTGCGCCCATCGCTAAAAATACGAACGCCCGCTTTGATGATGGCGGTGGGAGTGTTTTGCGCATCAAGCCTGAAAAGCGCCCAGCCAAGTGAAGTGCTGCCAAGATCAAGTGCCATGCGGTAGCGCAGCGGTGCGGAAGATGACATGCTAAAAACTCCTGCAATGAAATTTGCCACATAAAAAACACACTTAACGCTTTTACTGCCTAAGTGCTGAAAATTACCTCTCACGAAGTGTACGCATTTATTTGGGCTTCAGATGAGCCTTGCAGCTAAGCACGCGCGCGTACGCCATTGTTTTGAGAGTTTATGAATGCTCTGTATTTTTGCTGCTAGAATCCCTCTAAATCAATCGATTGGAAAATGCGCTCTGGACGCTAACAAGCTGAAAGATGCACCAAATGGAAAGCCCGGCATGCCGGGCTTTCGCTTTTTCTGCTGTGCTGTGCTCTACGGGGCTTATTCAATTGCAGCGGATTAGGCTTTTCAGCCACTGCGCGGCAACTAAACGGGGTGGGCTTTGTGCAGCAAGGCAGCAGCGACATTGCGCCATCGCCATCGCCATCGCCATCGCCATCGCCATCACCATCGCCACAGCCACAGCCACAGCCACAGCCACAGCCACAGCCACAGCCACAGCCACAGCGTACATATTGTGTGGCTATTGCCGCGCTTGGCTCGCCTGAATATTTCTCACAACCACCCACGTTGCTGCAAATCTGCCACAAGGCGCTGGGCTGCGCCTCGGTGCATTTGGCTAAAGCTGTGCGCGGCTTGCTGCATGGTGGGTAGGGTGGGTGTTGGGTTTGTTGGCGGCTTGGGGCTTTCGGGGTTTTCTGCGCTGGCTGGCTGGCTGGTGCTGGTTTGGCTGATGCTAGGGGTGGGCGGTAGTAGCAGGTCTGCCGCTTGGACTACCGCTTGCGCCATGTCGGTGCAGCGCAGTGCCGCACCTGCTGCTATGGCTTGTTCGCTGGCTTGGGCAAAGTTGAAGGTGTGGGGCCCCAGCAGCACGGGGCAGCCGCAGGCGCAGGCTTCTATCAGGTTTTGCCCACCCAACGGGGCGAAGCTGCCGCCCATCAAGACAATGTCTGCCATGCCGTAGTACAGGGGCATTTCGCCCATGCTGTTGCCTAGCCACAGTACGGGAGCAGAGGTGTTGTTATCGCTGCCCAATGGCGCTGGGTGCGGTATGTTTGGCGTAGCTGATGCGCTTGGTGCTTCTGGCGCTTTTGACAAGTTGGGCTGGTCTGCATGCAGTGGGCTGGTGTTTGCTTCTATGCGGCGGCGTACTTGCCAGCCAGCGGCGGTAAACAGGGCGGCTACGGCTTCGAAACGCTGCGGGTGGCGCGGCACGATGAGCCATTGCAGGCTGTGCAGCAGGTGTTGTTGGCTTGCGGGCAGGGCTTGCAGGGCGGCTAGCAGTAGTTGCTCTTCACCGTCGCGGCTGCTGGCGAGCATGGCTACGGGGCGGGGAGATGCATCGGCTTGCTGCCACAACCCGCGCAGGTGCCGGCCTTGTTGCAGCAGGGTGGGGTCGGGGGTGGCATCGAATTTGAGGTTGCCTGTGACTTGCACGGCGCGGGCTTGTAAGGTGCGTAGCCGCTGTGCGTCGGCTTCGCTTTGCGCGTAGGTAGCACTTAGGCTGCCGTAGATTTTCGCGGCAAGGCGCTTAAAGCGCAGGCTTTGGCGCAGGGTTTTGGCGCTCATGCGGGCGTTGGCCAGCGCTACGGGCGTGTTGTGTTGCTGGCAGGCGAGCAGCAGTTGCGGCCAAATTTCAGTTTCCATAATCAGGCCCAAACGCGGGCGAAAGGTGCGTACGAAGCGCTGCGCGTTACGGCGCTCATCCCAGGGTAGCCAAACTTGCATATCGCCCGCGTGCAGCAGTTTTTGCCCTTCTTGCCAGCCCGTAGCTGTGCCGTGTGTGAGCAGCAGGCGCATATCGGGGCAGGCTTGGCGCAAGGCTTGCAGCAGTATGGCAGCGGCGCGGGTTTCGCCCAGTGACACGGCATGTATCCACACCCATTGCCCTGCGTGCGCGCCAGCTTGCGCCAGCTCTTGCGCGGTGTAGTTGGCAAACCGCTGGTGGGTGGCGTGCAGATACAGCGGCTCAAGCGCACCACGGCGGCGCAGTTTGCGGCGCAGCAGCGGGCGAGCCAGCCAGAGCAAGAGGTTGTAGGCGCTTAGCAGCATGGGTGAAACGGGGTAAATAGTGAAGGCTTGCCCTTCGTGAAAACAGGCAAAGTGCGGCTGTGCCCTTCAGCATAGCCCAAAGCAGCCATGCGCCAAAGCAGCACATAAAGCGTTCGTATTGCAGCGAACCTTACAATGAAGCGCATAAGCCCCTTTAATACATGCTTGATGGGCGCTGGCAGCCGCCACGTTGCACAGCCATGCAAGCCGCACAAGCTATGCAAACCCCCAAGCAAAAGAAACCATTTTATTTGCAGGAGCCGCACATGAACCCCACCCGAGCCGATATTGCCTCTATCCGCCGCAGCTACGAACGCGCAGAACTGAATGAAGATGCCTCGCACGCCGATCCGCTGCAACAATTTGGGCAATGGTTTGATGAAGCACTCAAAGCCGAAGTGCTCGAGCCCAACGCCATGACCGTATGCACCGTAGGCAGCGACCTGCGCCCAAGCTCGCGCCTAGTGCTGATTAAAGATTTTGACGCGCGTGGCATTGTCTGGTACACCAACTACCACAGCCGCAAAGGGCAGCAATTGGCAGGCAACCCCTTTGCCGCATTGCAGTTTTTCTGGCCCGAGCTTGAGCGCGTGGTGCGCATTGAAGGCCGCGTAGAGCAAATCAGCGGCGAAGAAAGCGACGCTTATTTCAACAGCCGCCCGCTAGACTCGCGCATCGGCGCATGGGCATCGCCCCAAAGCCAGGTGATTGAAAGCCGCGCTACGCTGGTAATGAATGCTGCCAAGTTTGGCGCCAAGTTCTTGCTGCAACCCCCGCGCCCGCCACATTGGGGCGGCTACCGCCTTGTGCCCGACACATGGGAATTTTGGCAAGGCCGCAAAAGCCGCCTGCACGACCGCTTGCGTTACCGCCTGGATGCCAACAACTGGGTGCGCGAGCGACTTGCACCGTAATTTGCCGCGCCAATACAAAACGCGCTGCCCGCGCCGCACAGCTACGCAAACCCATGCGCATTAACGCAAACGCCACCGCAAAACTGGCGCAGGTACTGAGCAAATTGGCACATCTTGCGCCAACGCGCCCTCAACTGCACCTTTCTGGCACAAACCCCGCCAAGCAAATGCCGCTTTTTCGCCATTGTTAGCGTCGTTTTGGCGGCACTTGTACAAAACCGCTGGTATTTGCAGAGAAAAACAGCTATCTTTACGCTATAAAACCAAACGCATCGCAGCCATCAAAGCAAAGTCCAAGCGTGAAAAAAATACTTTCCAATCATGGACTTGCAGACTTTTAATGGCATTTTGCTTTTGCTTTTTTTGCTATACTTTCAACTCTCAAAACCATTTCAGGAGATTCGAATGAGTCAAGGCGCCTTAGTTAATAATCTGTTTGTTGCGACAAACAGCAAAAGCGAAACCACACGAAACGTACTGCTCGTACTCGGTGGCACACTGTTTTTGGCTCTCATGTCGCAGCTTTCTTTCAAGCTGTCATTTACACCTGTACCCATCACTGGGCAAACATTTGCCGTGGTACTTATTGGCCTGACTTACGGGCGTAAACTGGCTGCATCTACGCTAGCCACCTACCTGCTTGCTGGTACTGCTGGCTTGCCCTTTTTTGCCAACGCTGCCAGCGGGCTTTTCTTTCTCTTGCCAAGCGGCGGCTATTTGATTGGCTTTTTCTTCTCTGCTGTGATGTGCGGCCATTTCGCTGACAAAGGCTGGACCAAATCGCCCTTCAAGCTGGCTGCCATCATGCTGATGTCGCACGTCATCATCTTCGCTTGCGGCTTGGCACAGCTTTCGCTGTTTGTGCCTGCTGAAAAGCTGCTGGCATTTGGCTGGTTGCCCTTCCTGCCAGGTGACGTGGTGAAATCTGCCGCAGTTATTGCCTTGCTGCCTACAGCTTGGAAATTCGTTAGAAATAAAGAGTAAACCAAGTTAGTTGCCAGTTAGCGCCTTGACAGGCACTCAACCAATATAGCCCCTGAAGCACATGGTTGCTTCGGGGGCTATTTTTTTGCTCTGCTGCTTTTTGATTTGCGCAGCTTTTGATGTCTCTGCTTTTGCCTGACTTGCTACCTTATATAGGCAACGCTTGAGGTGATTTTTCTGGCCAAATCGCTTTGCCTTTGCCTATGGCAAAAGCCAGCACAAAAACCATCTGCAAATGGCAGTGGCAAATTGGGCTTATTGCGCTTCCAGGTAGCGTTTACGCCAAAACCATATGCTCAAGCCCACGGCTATTAATACCATGCTGCCTATGGTTATCCAAAAACCAACGTTGTGCTCAAGCAGTGGCATATCTCTGAAGTTCATGCCGAAAATGCCTGTTATCAGGTTGAGTGGCAGAAAAATCGCCGTCAGCACGGTAAGCACGCGCATGATGTCGTTGGTGCGGTTACCTTGGGCGCTGAAGTGGATTTGTACGGCTGTTTCAGCGGTTTGCTCCAAGCGCTGGGCATGGGTGCGCACGCGGTCGATGTGCTCAAGCACATCGCGGGCGCGGGCGGTGACGTGGTCGCGTCGCAAGCGGGCATGGACGGCATCGGCATGGAACGTTTCCAATGGCTGCTCAAGCAGCCCGTCAAGCCATTCTTGCAGCGCATCGTGCTGCTCGTCGCACAAGTCTTCAAGCAGGTGCAACTGGCTGCGCGCGAGCATAAGCGCGTCCCAGTCATGAAACGGGGCGCTGGTTTTGAGCAAATCTGCCTGCCATTTTTTAAGCTGGGCGCTGAGGTCTTTGCGAATGGCAAGGTAGCTATCTACCATGCCGTTAATCATGCGCAGGCTCAAGTCTGCTGGTGTCATGGGCAGGCGCGTGCGGACGTAGCCCGTGTCGCCGCTTAAGCGCACATCTTCCAAGAATCGCTGCAATATGGTGCTTGCTGTGCTGCACCCTGGCGGGTGGATGCTGATGAGCAGGCGGTCAAATACGGCAAACCCCACGGGCAAGGAGCGTATGCCGTCAAACGCGCTGCCCGAAAATTCTGTCTTGAGCGCCTGCTCTGCCTCTGTGGGAGGGGGGCAGTCGACTGCTTCCAAATCGTTTTCGTTTTCGTTGCCATTGTTGCTGTAGCAGGCGGCTTCTTGCGGCGTGGCTAAACGGCGAAATATGATTAAGTCGTAGATGGTGGTGTAGTCGTAGCGCGATGGGTGCGTGGCGTTGGCCAAGTCGTTGCAGTGCAAATCCAGCAGTTGCGAGCCGCCCAAGTGCTGCGCGGCCTGTTGCAGCAAGGGCCAGTGTGCGGGCAGTTCGGTGCGGTCCAGAAATATCCAGATAAAGCCTTCTCCCGCTATTGCGCTGGGCAAGTCTTCCCGAAAATACAGGCTCTCGGAGGTGAATTCAACGATTTTCATGCTGTGCTGCCATTTCGTGAAACTGTTTAGCTCTCCCGCCGATTGCCCTGCGCACACGCAAACCGCCGCTTGCGTGCTTGCTTACCTGCTTTATTGCGGCATGGTTTCGGCAAAGCTGGGGCGCTGCTCAAGGCGCTCTTGCAGCTCTGCCAGATTGGGGTAAAGGTTGCGCCAATCGAGTTCGGGGAAGCGAAAGCTCAACCAGCCCAAGGCACAGCCTGCCGATACGTCTGCCAGCGTCATGTAAACGCCGTTGGTGCAAAAGGGCTTGTCGCCCAGCAAGCGGCTCATTTCAGCCAAGCCTGCATTGACTTTGTCCATATGCCGATCAATCCACGCCTGGCAGCGCTGCTGCTCGGTGCGGCCAGGCCAGGTTTTTTCGCGCAAGACCAAAATTGCCGCGTCCAGCACGCCATCGGCCAGTGCTTCCCAAACCCGCACATCCAAGCGGTCGCGCCCGCTGGCGGGTATGAGTTTACCTACGGGGCTAAGCGTATCGAGGTATTCGACTATGACGCGCGAGTCGTAGACTGCAATTTCAGGCTTGAGCAGCAGCAAGCATGGTGCTTGCCCCAGCGGGTTGTGCTGTGCCAATGCGCTATCTGCCGACCAGGGGTCTTGCACTTCAAAGGTGTATTCAAGTTTTTTTTCAGCCATTACCACCCGTACTTTGCGTACGAAGGCGCTGCTCAAAGAGCCAATTAGTTTCATCAGGTTTTTGTAAGTGTCGGCATCTGCCGGAACCTTGTATTGTAGCTTCACGCCCAAAACTACGCAGAGGCAGTGGCGCACATCGCCCTGCCAAGCGCGATTTCTTGTGGTTTTTTGGTGATTAGGCGTATACTTTGCCCATGCGCCGATTTGCTTCCTGCTTGCGGGCGCTTCACAAATACAGCTAAAACGGGGGATTTTGGCAAAACCAGCTCCTGTTAAGGCACTGGTTTTTTTATTGCCCTATGAGCTTTCTTGCCGTTCCTCAAACCATGCATTTTGCCGACCCTTTGCCCCTGCAAAGCGGTGCCAGCTTGCGTGACTACACCCTTTGCTACGAAACCTACGGCACGCTCAATGCCGACAAGAGCAATGCCGTGCTTATTTGCCACGCGCTCAACGCCTCGCACCACGTAGCTGGCTTTTATGCCGATAACCCCAAAAACACAGGCTGGTGGGACAACATGATTGGCCCGGGCAAGCCGCTCGATACCAACCGCTTTTTCGTCATCGGCATCAACAACATCGGCTCATGCTTTGGCAGCACCGGCCCGCGTGATGCCAACCCCGATGCGCCCGCAGGCAGCGCCCGCCAGTGCTATGGGGCAGATTTTCCTGTCGTTACCGTTGAAGACTGGGTCAATGCACAAGCGCGGCTGCTTGATGCGCTGGGCATAGAGCAGCTAGCCGCCGTGATGGGTGGCAGCTTGGGCGGCATGCAAACCTTGAGCTGGACGCTGCAATACCCCAGCCGCGTGCGCCATGCCATCATCATTGCCAGCGCACCCAATTTAAGCGCCGAAAACATCGCCTTTAACGAAGTGGCACGCCGCGCCATCGTCACCGACCCCGATTTTCACGGCGGGCATTTTTACGAGCACGGCGTTGTTCCCGCACGCGGCCTGCGTATCGCCCGCATGATTGGGCACATCACCTACTTGAGCGATGACGTGATGAACAGCAAATTTGGCCGCGAGCTGCGCAATGCCGTAGCAGGCAGCGAAACTGGCTACCGCTATTCCACGCAAGACGTTGAATTTCAAATCGAAAGCTATCTGCGCCACCAGGGCGACAAATTCAGCGGCTACTTCGATGCCAACACCTATTTGCTCATCACCCGCGCACTCGATTATTTCGACCCCGCCCAACGCTTCGGCGGCGACCTATCTGCCACACTAGCCCAAGCCCAAGCCCGCTTCTTGCTGGTAAGCTTCAGCACCGACTGGCGCTTCTCGCCCGCGCGCAGCCGCGAAATCGTAAAAGCACTGCTAGCCACACGCCACCGCGTTAGCTACGCCGAAATCAACGCACCCCACGGCCACGACGCTTTCTTGTTAGACGATCCGCGCTACCTCAAGCTGATACGCGCCTATTTTGAGCAGGAGGTAGCCGCATGAGCGAGCATCTGGTAGCCCTACAAGCCATAGCCAACCTCGTGCCACACGGCGCGCATGTGCTCGATTTAGGGTGCGGCAAAGGCGCATTACTGGAGCACCTGCAGCAACACCGCGGCTGCACAGGCTATGGCGTAGAAATTGACGATGCCAATATCCACGCCTGCGTGCAGCGCGGCGTATCGGTGCTGCAACTCAATCTGGACGAAGGCCTGAGCATGTTTGGCGATGCCAGCTTTGACGTAGTGCTGCAAATCGACACCCTGCAGCACCTGCGCAACGCCGAAACCATGCTGCTAGAAACCGTGCGCGTAGGCAAGCAAGGCATCATCGCCTTCCCCAACTTTGCCTACTGGCAAAACCGCCTCTCCATTGCGCGGGGACGCATGCCCGTAAACAAACGCCTGCCCTACGAGTGGTACAACACGCCCAACATCCGCGTAGGCACCTATGCCGATTTTGGCCTGCTCGCCGCCCGCAACGGCCTGCAAGTCGCAGACGCGTTTGGCCTGCACGAAAACCAAATCATCCGCACCATGCCCAACCTGCTCGCAAGCACGGCGGTATACCAAGTAGCAAGCAAATAAGCAGCACCAGCTCCCAAACGCCCCAGCGCCTCAACACCCGCACCAGCAATCGCTTGCAAAAACCGCACAAGCAGCATTTATGCGCCCTGCAAGGCACAATCGCTCTGCAAGCCGCATGGGCGCTGCTTGCCGCGTTTTTAGGCATTTTTACGCGCCGCCGTAGCTTGGATTGCTTGCTGCATAACCCTTGCAACAAAGGTCAAGCTACAGCTTGAATGCCCTTCAAATTACCAGCCGCTTTGCAGCAAAGCGCATGAAGCGGCAACCTGCCCCGCGCCAAGGCAGCACATCATCCTTTGCCATGCTCGCAAAAACCAAACTTCGCGTTAAACATGAAGGCAAGCATTAAGGCTAATAAAAAGACAAACAAAAAGGCACTGACATATAGCCAGTGCCTTTTTGCTTTTTGGTATTTTCTTCAATAGAGAGCCATCTCACGACAGCCCTCTACTGCAAGCCTATTACTCAGGCAGTCTGTCTTCAGGAGCCAGAACGAAGCCGTCTGTAACTTCAGACTGTTTGAACTTCGGCTTTTTCAGCGAGAAGGCCAAGATAGCAGAGATTGCAATCAGACCAATAGCTGAGTAGTAAGCGAAGTGATAGCTCTGTGTCAGATCTACACCAGGCACGCCAGCAGCGATTTTGTCCATAACGCTCTTCTTGGAGAAAGAAGCGATAGTTGGGCCAATAATCAGCGACAGACCCCAGCCAGTGTACACAATACCGTAGTTACCACCGTAAGACTTCAGACCATAGTAGTCAGCCACGATAGAAGGTGTTGTAGACATCACGGTACCGTAAGCCACGCAGGTAATGATCACGCCCATCACAATCAGAGTAGGTGTTGTGTAGAAGTGGAACATAGCCATGTTGGTAGCTTGAATGGCGTGGATGAGGTAGTAAGTAGGTTTACGGCCAATTTTGTCAGACAAAATGCCACCCAGTGAACGACCTGTAGCGTTGGAGAGAGAAGCAACCAAAACCATGATGCTCAGCAGCTTGGAAGCAGCTTCCCAGTGGGGACCAGCTTCGCCGCCAGATTGCACACGCATGATGTCAGAAGCGTTACTGATAACCAGCGCACCAGCAGAGCAGTACAGGGCATATACCCAGAACAGCGCCCATGCTTGCCATGTGCGAGCAACGGTAGCCATGCCAACAGAAGCAGTTTTCTTCTGGTTTTCTTTCAGGGGTTTGTCGCTTGGGGGAGGTGTACCAGGCAGTTCGTAGCCAGGTGCGGGGTAGCCTTCGGGTGGGTTTACCACGTTCAAAGCAGCAGTGATACCCAAAACCAGAATCAAGCTGCCCAGAATTTGCAGCGTGAGTTCAAAGGAGTAGTTCATAGTCTTCAGGAGGAAAATCTCCAGAGGACCCAGCCACATAGCGCCCAAGCCGAAGCCAGCAACTACCAAGCCGTTAACCATACCTTTTTTGGATGGGTGGAACCATTTCATCGCAGCAGCACGGGGGCAGGCATATACGAAGCCAATGCCGTTACCAACCAGCAGCGAGAAGATGACGATAAACATCATGGGCTGATGGGTAAAGAAGCTGCACAGGATTGTGCCGCCGCCAACCATCAAGATACCAGCGAAAATCACTTTTGTTGGGCCAATTTTGTCTTGCAAGGGGCCGGCAACAATAACGATAAGTGCTGAAATAAAACCGCCAATGGCGTAGGGCAAGCTGAGCTGAGTGATTTCCCACTCTTTGTAGAGCCTGTCGGCTGCATCAACTGCCTTCATAACACCCTGTGCATAGTTGACAGAGCGATACTCAAGAATGTCCTTCAGGTTGGACCATGTATACAGGATACCAATACTGAGGTTAGAAAGAATACCAAAAATAAGAACCCGCCAGGCTTTGCTGTGCAAAGCTTTTGGATCTGACGTCGCCGTTAAATTCGCCATCGTAATTCCTCGATTTCTGCGTTAGTGCGAATGACCGCCGACTCCCGATATATGTGCTCGAATCGTTTTTTTAGAAAAGCTGCGTATGTCTTTCTGGTAATGAGATTTTTCATGGCTACACCAGGAGCACCGGCACAGCGAACCATGAAACGCCTCTACTTAGAGGGTTTCCCCTCCCTTTGGACGACGCAACAGAGGGTAATTCTATACGGGAAAACGGCAATAGTGAAGCGCAGGTTACAATTTTGTAGCCAGCCAGAGGGGTTTACTTACAGTGTAAAACGGCGCGTTGCATTTGTGTTGGCACTATGTTGCCTCTTTTTATGCTTGCCTGGCTGCGCGCTTTCAGGCACTATGCCGCATTTCCTTTCTCTATTTTTCACTTTCCACAACTCTGGCAGATGTACCTATGGCGAAAATCTTTTGCGTTGCCAATCAAAAAGGCGGTGTTGGCAAAACCACTACGAGCGTCAATCTGGCCGCTGGGCTAGCTGCCGTAGGGCAGCGGGTGTTGCTGGTTGATTTGGATCCGCAGGGCAATGCCACCATGGGCTCAAACGTAGACAAGCGCAGTCTGGCCCATAGCGTGTATGGCGTGCTGATTGAGGCAATAACGGTTGCTCAAGCGCGGGTGCGTGCCGAGAAGTGCGGCTATGACGTGCTGGGTGCAAACCGCGAGTTGGCTGGTGCCGAGGTGGAGCTGGTTGATGTAGACAGGCGCGAGAAGCGGCTCAAAGCGGCGCTGGCTGCGGTGGATAGCGAGTACGATTTTGTGCTGATTGACTGCCCGCCTGCTTTGTCGCTGCTTACGCTCAATGGCTTGTGCGCTGCTCACGGTGTGATTGTGCCGATGCAGTGCGAGTATTTTGCGCTGGAGGGTTTGACTGATTTGGTCAATACCATCAAGCAAGTGCATGCCAACCTGAATCCGCAACTCAAGGTGATTGGCTTGCTGCGGGTGATGTTTGACCCGCGCATTACCTTGCAGCAGCAGGTAAGCGAGCAGCTAAAAGAGCATTTTGGCGATAAGGTTTTCAATACCGTTATTCCGCGCAATGTGCGGCTGGCCGAAGCGCCCAGTTATGCGCTGCCTGGCGTGGTGTTTGACCCCTCTGCGCGTGGAAGCGTGGCTTTTGTTGCGTTTGCGCAAGAGATGGTGGAACGCGCGAAGAAGTTTTAATGCTGCCTTAAAAGGCGCGCGCAGGGCTTACAACAACCCGCCCCTTTTTGTGCTGCATTTGCCGCATGCGCTTTGCGGGTGCGCTTGTCTGGCATGGCTCGCTTCTTCTTTCCTGCTTCATCTTTCCCCTTGCATCTTGCCCGCTGAAACCTGCTCAGCTCGGGCTTGCCGCTGTGCTTTGCCAACTGCCGCAACTGCTGTGCCTGCCTTCGCTTTGCGGCTTTGTTGCGCTGCTTTGTTGCACGGTTTCGTTGCGCTGCCGTAGTGCGCCACTTTGGAAAAAAACGTTTTATTTCTTATTAATCGTTAATTGATTGTGATACATTCACAAGAGCAATTGGCGCTTGCGTCTTACTGGTTTGCTGGCTTGCCAATGCCACAACATTTACGTCGATTACATCGATTCAAGGAACTGAAATGAGCGAAATTGCAGCGCAGAAGGTCAACAGCTATTGGAACTCGCCACTTTGCATGGCTGAATATGACAAGAACCATGCCGAGTGCATTGGCGCAGAGCGCGATGATGCGGTCTGGCGCGAAGAATTTAAACGCTATCTACCGCCCGCGCCTGCTGCTGTGGCTGATATTGGTTGCGGCACGGGCTTTGCCAGTTTGTTATTAGCCGAGTTGGGCTATACCGTTACAGGGCTGGATCAGGCTGAAACCATGCTTGCCAGCGCACGCGAAAAAGCCGCGCAGCGCAAGGCCGATATACGCTTTGTACAGGGCGATGCCATGCACCCGCTGCTGCCTGCTGGCAGTTTTGATGTGGTGCTTTCGCGCTGGGTGTATTGGACGCTGCCCGACCCTGAAGCCGCTGCCCGCAACGCTTTGAATTTACTGCGCCCAGGCGGCATGCTCGCCGTGTTTGACGGGCAATGGTTCAAAGGCAAAAGCCACACAAAAGACGATGCCGCCAAACACACCCCTGCTAACGAGCGCGACAAATTGTGGGCAGACGCATACACCGATGAGCTGCAATCGCAATTGCCGCTGATGCGCGAAAACCCGCCCGAAAAAGTGGCAGCCATGCTGGAGCGTGCTGGCTATGTCAATGTGACGTTTGAGCTTATGGGCCACGCCAACGCCATTTACCACCAATACAAAGGCGCAGAGCGCCACGCCCAAGACTGCCTGTACGTGGTGCGCGGCTATGCGCCCGAGCGCAGTGCCTGCAACAAATAAGGAGAGCACATGACGGCAACCACCACCAACTGGAACGCCTTGCTCGCATCGTGGGACAAGCAGCAAACCGCCTACATCGAGTTTCGCGAAGAGCGTTTTTCTTTGATGATTCAAGCGCTGGCAGACCATCTCGGCGAGCGCTTTACCTTTGTAGACTTGGGCTGCGGCCCGGGCTCGCTTACGCAGCGCATACTGGACGCCTTCCCGCAAGCCACAGCCATTGCCGTAGATACCGACCCCGTGCTGCTCACCATGGCGCGGCATTTTTTGGCGCGTTTTGGCGCACGGGCAAACGTTGTAGATGCCGATATGCGCGCGCCCGACTGGACTGCCCGCTTGCCCGTGCAGCAAATTGATGCAGCCGTATCTACCACTGCCATGCACTGGCTCATGCCCGAGCAGCTCATCAAGGCCTACAGCGACATTGTTGCCCTGATGCCCGCAGGCGGCATGGTTTTAAATGGCGACCATTTTGCGTTTGAGCGCACCGCGCCTTGCGCCCACCAGTTAAGCCTTGCCGACAGAAGCCGTGCGCAAAAACGCCTGCTGGCGCAGCCCGATGTGCTCAACTGGGAAAGCTGGTGGCAAGCCATGGAGCGCGAGCCCGCGCTGCAAGCCGCCTTTGCCGAACGCGCCAGCAAACAAGCGCAGGCCGATGCGATTTACGGCGAGCGCCACACATCCACACTGAGCAACTTATCGCTGCACGAGCTGGCGTTGCGCCATGCGGGGTGCAGCGAAGTAGCCACCATTTGGCAGCGGTTTGAAAACCGCATTTTGATGGGCATTAAAGGCGGATTGCTGCCTGCCGCCGAATAAATCGCCGTGCTTGCCAAGTTAGGCGCAGAGCGAAAGAGATACAGAAGAAACCTGTAACAGCAATATTTTTAACCCATGCCGCAAGGCATATTTAACATCGTTGAAGAAAGAGCATCTATGACTCACACATCGCATTCCTCATGCCCACTGCCACGCGGCCTATTGGCCATGCTGCTCTCTGCCACAGTAGCACTGGCTGCCTGCGGCGACAAATCGGCACCGTCTGCTGCCAGCTCTGGCGCTTCTGCGGCGGCTGCAACGCAAAGCAGCGACAATGTGCTGCGCTATGCCATGTCGTTTAAAGAAAAAGGCAGTATGGCCATTGAAAGCGACGCGGCTTTGCGGCTAAAAACCGCTGGAGCAAACGAAACACTGGTCAATGTCACTGCTGATGGGCAAGTGCTGCCATCGCTGGCTACCGAGTGGAAGCGCACTGGCGCTACAACGTGGGAATTTACCCTGCGCCCTGATGTGAAGTTTCACGACGGCAGCACGCTTGATGCCGAAGCGGTGGTGACATCGCTGGGCTACATCATGGGCACAGCCACGCCGCCACGCGCACTCAAAGGCACAGGGCTAACAGCCAAAGCCATTGATGCCCATACCGTGCAAATCAGCACCGAGCAGCCCGACCCCGTTTTGCCATTGCGACTGGGCTCACCCAGCAGCGCCATCTTGGCCAAAGGCGCATATGCCAGCAACCCCATGACTTCTATCGGCTTTGGTAGCGGCCCATTCAAAATCACCAAGTACGAGCCAGGCGTGAGCCTGACGCTGGTACGCTTTGACGAGTACTGGGGCGGCAAAGCCGCGCTCAACGGGGTAGAAGTGCTCACCATCATGGACCACACTGCGCGCTACAACGCACTCAAAGCAGGCGAAGTGCAAATTGCCGACTCGGTGCTGCCAGGCAAGATTTTGGAATTTAAAAAAGACAGCGCCTACAAGGTGGAAGGCATAGCCTTGCCACGCTCCACTACGCTGTATACCAACTTTAGCAAGCCCGTTTTGGCCAATCTGAAGATTCGCCAAGCCATTGACATGCTCATAGACCGCCAAGCCATTGTTGCCACCGTGCTCGAAGGCACTGGCACGCCAGCGGCTGGTTATTTTGGCGACGCTGTGCCTTGGGCTCCCAAAGCCGCTGAAAGACCTGCAGATTATCTGGAGCAAGCCAAAAAGCTGATTGCCGACTCAGGCATCAAGCCCGAGGGTTTGAAGCTCAACTTGATGACCTACACAGGCCGCCCCGAGCTGGCTGAAGCTGCCAACGTCATCAAGGCCAATCTGGAGCAAGCAGGCTTTACCATTACGCTTGATGTAGTGGAATACACCGCCGTGCTTGAACCCAAGGCACTGGCCAAAGAGCATGATTTGATTTTGATGTCGCGCAGCTATTACTTCGACATGCCCGATGCGGCTGGCTATCTGCAAAGTGACTTTGGCTGCAAAGGCTCAAACAACTTCAACGTCTTCTGTGACAAGGCTTTTGATGCACTGCTGCAAGGCACTGCCACAGCAGAAAAGCCGCAAGAGCGTACAGCCATCTTTGCCAAAGCGGCACAGTATTTGATTGACAACAAAGTGGGCTTGCCGATTTACCATGATGCTTCGCGCCGCGTGCTTTCAAGCCGCGTGCAAAATGCCATGCTTGATCCGCTCGACCAGACTTTGCTGACCAACAAAACCACGCTGGGCAAATAAAGTCTGCCTCTTTCGCAAGAGGCAAGCTACAAGGCTCTACTGGCATGTTTGCAGTACTTATGAGGCGGCTTGCGGCAGTACCACTGGTGCTGCTGCTTGCTTCGCTGTTTGTTTTTTCACTGCCCACGCTCACTGGGGTGGATTTGGCGCGCGCAACGCTGCGCGCACGCATTGCCGAGTCGGAGCCCGACCCGCAAACGCTGCAAAACATCCGCAAGGAGCTCGCGCTAGACCAGCCCTTTGCGGCGCAGTACGGCGCTTTTCTCAAACAGTTGGCAGTGGGCGACTTTGGCTACTCGTACAGCAGCCGCCAGCCCGTGGGGCCCACTGTTTTCAAGGCGCTTTCTATTTCGGCAAGCATTGCGGCGCTCTCCATGGGCATTGCCGTGTTGTGCGCTGTGCCGCTGGGGCTGCTGGCCGCTGCCCGCCGTGGCTCGCTGTTTGACCGCATTTTGACCATGCTCAACCGCACGATGATTGCCATTCCCATTCATGTTATGGCACCCATCATCATCATGGTGGTTTCTGTGCAACTGCGCTGGTTGCCCACAGGTGGCTGGACCTCGCCCAAGCACATGATTTTGCCTGTTGTTTCTATGGCGCTGGTGCCTTTGGGGCTGCTAACGCAAATGGTGCGCAGCGAAACCATAGACGCGCTTGAGCAGCAATTTATCCGCACCGCCCGCGCCAAAGGGCTACCCGCATGGCGCGTGCTATGGCATGCAGGGCGCGTGTCGCTTACAGGCACTTTGGCCGTGGGCAGCACGTTTTTAGCTGGCCTGATTGGTGGCAGCGTGGTAACGGAAGTTATCTTTACCATTCCTGGTATGGGCGGGCTGCTGTATGACGCTGTCAATCATCTGGATTTGCCGCTGATTCAAGGCGGCTTGTTTGTTACCCTTTTGGCGGGTCTTGGCGTGGGGCTGCTCAGCGATATTGTTGCCGTGCTGCTCGACCCGCGCATCAGATACCGCTAACTGCCAGCCAAAAACCATTTCCGCCTGCCAACCTTGCACCTGCCTATGTCTGCCACGCCCCGCCTCGCTCCATGCAAACCCACGCCGCCCAGCGCCGCGCCACGCTGCTTGTGCTGGCTGCGCCGTTTGCCGCTGGGCAAGCTGCTGCCGCTTGGCGGCTTGCTGCTGATAGCACTGCTGATTGTGCTTGTGCTGCTGCTAAGCCCCTACGAGCCCAACAAGATAGATTTGGCGCAACGCTTTGCGCCCATGTCGCTCGCGCACCCGCTGGGCACAGACCAATTCGGGCGCGACACGCTCACGCGGCTGGCGCATGGTGCGGTGCTTTCGCTCGGCGTGGCGGCGGCTTCGCTGGCGGCGAGTTTTACCATTGGCACCAGCATTGGCATTTTGGCAGCATGGCGCGGCGGGCTGGTAGCCACGGTGGCGCTAACGCTCAACGATACGCTGGTGATTGTGCCAATGGTGCTGGTTATGCTCGGCTTTGTGGCAGCCTTTGGCGCTGGCACGCTGACTTTGGCAGTGGGCATGACCACGCTGGGCTGGGTCGTATTCGCCCGCTTGTCGTACCAGCTTACTGCGCGTACGCTAAGCACAGGTTATGTGGAGGCAGCC
>RRZU012050126.1_pt1 | contig 21087 bp, 16 predicted proteins | sample 2165561 | NCBI WGS metagenome assembly RRZU01 (sample SAMN10456909, study PRJNA506462) | wastewater metagenome | isolation source: wastewater sludge | place: USA: Moscow, Idaho | reverse complement strand
GGCACTGGTCCCGCTCGTGGTTGTTGCGGCGTTGTCCTTGGCGGTGCAGCCCGCCAGGGTGGCGCCGGTGATCAGGGCGGCCGAAGCAGCGATGAGCGGAACAGAGCGGTTCACGTAGTTGACCTCTCAGTTTCCTGGGTGGGTTCGGGTACCGGAGCGGATCCGGAGGTGCGGGCGCCACGGCTGGGGCGCAGGAAGAGGACGAGCACGACGACGAGGTAGGTGAGCCAGCCCGCGAACTGCAGCACCGTCGGGGTCGGGGTGACGTTGAAGATGCCCTGGATGGCTTCGCCGTACCAGGACGACCAGTTGAACCAGGACGTGATGTCGAACGCCTTGTGCGCCAGGCCGGGCAGCCATCCGACGGTCTGCAACGCCCCGATGCCGTAGGACAGGATGCCGGCGGCGACCACGATCAGGAAGATGCCGGTGTACTTGAAGAATTTCGCCAGGTTCATCCGGACGGCGCCCTTATACATGCCATAGGCGACCGCGACGGCGATCAGCACGCCGACGATCAGCCCGGCCAGCGGCCAGAATGTGGACGCCTCGGCGTAGCCGACCATGAACAGCGCGGTCTCGACGCCCTCGCGGCCGACCGCGAGGAACGACAGCGTGACGACGGCGAGTGTGCCGGCCTGCAGGGCATCGGCCATCTCGGCCCGCAGCTGCCCGGAAATGCCGGCGGCCGCCTTCTTCATCCAGAGCACCATGGTGGTGACGATGGCGACGGCGATCAGTGAGGCGATGCCGGCGATGGCCTCGGCGCCCAGCCCGGAGATGGTGTTCTCGCCGAATTGGATCACCATGAACACGCTGATGGTCATGGCCAGGGCCGCGCCGACCCCGAGCCACACCCATTTCAGCGCGTCGCGCCGTTCGGACTTGACCAGGAACGCGACCAGGACCATGACGACGATGGAGGCCTCGAGCCCCTCGCGCAGACCGATCAGGAGGCTGCCGAAGAACTGTGACGATGTCGAGGGTCCTGCGGCCAGCACCGTTGTCGGAAGGTCCCCGACGAAAGTCATGGCATTCCTTCTGCAATCCAGGCCGGGTTGTTAGCCCAGCCAAAGGTAGGTGTGGCTCACCTTAGCAGTGGGCCGAACAGGACGTTACACGTTCGACGCCACACCCCGGCCAGGGACCAACGGCTCCGAACACATGGCACGATGGCCCTAACCGAAGTGGGGTGTTAGGGAGTCTTGTGGCGGATCGTTGGCTGCGGGCTGTTGGCGTCGTCGGCGCGACAGCCCTGCTGATGGTTTCGTTGTCGGCCGGCTGTTCCTGGCGGACCAGCGCGCCGATCCCCGAAGGGGTGCCCCCGCCCGCGGGCGACCCGGTGCCGGCCATCGATACATATGCGAAGGGTCGTCCGGCCGATCAGCTGCACGACTGGGCCTCGGCGCGGGCGCCCGCGCTCGACATACCCGTGACCGCGCTGGAGGCCTACGCGTACGCCGCGCGGGTGGCCGAGGTGGAGAACCCGAAATGCAAGCTGAAGTGGACGACACTGGCCGGGATCGGCCAGGTCGAGAGCCACCACGGCACCTACGGCGGGGCGTCGATCGCGGCGAACGGCGATGTGAGTCCGCCGATCCGCGGGGTCCAGCTCGACGGTACCGAGGGCAACCAGCACATCGCCGACACCGACAAGGGCAAGCTCGACGGCGACCCCAACCTGGACCGCGCGATGGGTCCGATGCAGATCATCCCCGAGACGTGGGAGCTCTACGGCGTCGACGCCAACAACGACGGGGTGGCCAACCCGGACAACATCGACGACGCGGCGCTCACGGCCGCCGGGTATCTGTGCTGGCGCGGTAAGGATCTGTCCACGGCCGACGGTTGGATGGATGCGTTGCACGCATACAACCACTCCAACCAGTACGCCCGGTTGGTCCGGGACTGGGCCACCGCGTACGCGAACGGCCATCCGCTCTGACGTCTCACATCTGTTCAGCGCTGGCTGCGACGACATTCGAGTGCGATTCGCAGTGTCCGCTGAACAGATGGGGTTCGGCCACCGGGCATCCACTGTGAGCGCAGCGTCCACCCCTTAGGCTGATCACCGAACAGCACAACCCCGACATAAGGAGACGGCAGTGCCCATCATCGAGCAGGTCGGCGCCCGGGAGATCCTCGATTCGCGCGGCAACCCGACGGTCGAGGTCGAGGTCGCACTGATCGACGGCACCTTCGCCCGCGCCGCGGTCCCGTCCGGTGCGTCCACCGGTGAGCATGAGGCCGTCGAGCTTCGTGACGGCGGCTCCCGCTACGGCGGCAAGGGTGTCGAGAAGGCCGTGGAGGCGGTGCTCGACGAGATCGCGCCCGCGGTCATCGGCATCTCCGCCGACGAACAGCGCGTCGTCGACCAGGCCCTGCTGGATCTCGACGGCACCCCGGACAAGAGCCGGCTGGGCGCCAACGCGATCCTCGGTGTCTCACTGGCGGTGGCCAAGGCGGCCGCCGATAGTGCCGCTTTGCCCCTTTTTCGGTACCTGGGCGGCCCGAACGCGCACATCCTGCCGGTTCCGATGATGAACATCATCAACGGCGGCGCCCATGCCGATACCGGGGTGGACGTGCAGGAGTTCATGATCGCCCCGATCGGTGCGCCGTCCTTCAAGGAAGCGCTGCGCTGGGGTGCGGAGGTCTATCACTCGCTGAAGTCGGTGCTCAAGAAGCAGGGCCTGGCCACCGGCCTCGGTGACGAGGGCGGTTTCGCTCCGGACCTGCCCGGCACCAAGGCCGCGCTGGACCTGATCGCCTCGGCCATCGAGGGCGCCGGCCTGAAGGTGGGCGCCGACGTGGCCCTGGCGCTGGACGTGGCCGCCACCGAGTTCTACACGCAGGGAACGGGTTACGCGTTCGAGAAGGAGAACCGGACCGCCGCGCAGATGACAGCGTTCTACGAGGATCTGATTGGCGGCTACCCGATCGTCTCGATCGAGGATCCGCTGTCCGAGGACGACTGGGACGGCTGGGTGGCGCTGACGTCGGCCATCGGCGACAAGATCCAGATCGTCGGCGACGACCTCTTCGTCACCAACCCGGAGCGCCTCGAGGACGGTATCGAGAAGGGCGCGGCGAACGCGCTGCTGGTGAAGGTGAACCAGATCGGCACGCTGACCGAGACGCTCGACGCGGTGGCGCTGGCCCACAACGCCGGCTACAAGACGATGATGAGCCACCGGTCCGGCGAGACCGAGGACACCACCATCGCCGACCTGGCCGTCGCGGTGGGCAGCGGGCAGATCAAGACGGGCGCCCCGGCCCGCAGCGAACGCGTCGCCAAGTACAACCAGCTGCTGCGCATCGAGGAGACCCTCGGCGACGCCGCGCGGTACGCCGGCGACCTCGCCTTCCCGCGGTTCACCGTCTAGCAGCCGTCCTTCCGGGCCCATCTCTCCCGCGAGCGTGCGTGTCGGTCCGCTGACACGCCGTCGCGGGCGTACCAACGCGCACGCTCGTCGTGGGAGAACCGGCCGGTAATCTGAGCAACGATGTCTGACGCGAAACGGCCCGACCCGAAACGGCGGTCTCCGACCTCTCGACCGGGGAAGCCCGGCGAGGCGAAGGGCCGTGCACGCCGGGCCCAGCAGCCGCCGTCGTCGCCGACCACGCAGCGCCGCGAACCGCGGCCGGCCGAGCCCCAGGGTGAGAACCGGGCCCTGCCGGTGCCCATCGAGGCGGTTCGGCAGTCGATCACCGACTCCGCCGAGCAAAGCTCCGAAGAGCGGCTGGGGTTCACCGCGCGGCGGGCGGCCATCCTGGCGGCCGTGGTCTGCGTCCTGACGTTGACGATCGCCGGTCCGGTCCGGACGTACTTCGCCCAGCGCACCGAGATGAAACAGCTGTCGGCCACCGAGGCTGCGCTGCGCAAACAGATCGCGGATCTGGAGGGTCAGAAGACGAAGCTCGGCGACCCGGTGTTCATCGCCGCGCAGGCCCGCGAGCGGCTGGGTTTCGTGATGCCCGGCGACATCCCGTATCAGGTGCAGCTGCCGCCGGGGGCCCTGGTTCCCGCCGGTCCCGAGGAGCATCCCGGCATCACGCCGAGCAACGAGCCCTGGTACACGGCGCTGTGGAAGACCATCGCCGACACCCCGCACGGCCCACCCCCGCCCCCGGTGGCGCCCCCGGCCGTACCTCCGCCCGATCCGACCGTGCCGCCGCCCGACACCCCGCCACCGAGTCCCGGTGGTTGACCCGGCCGACCTCGACGCCGTTGCCCGTCAACTCGGGCGTGAACCGCGTGGGGTACTCGCGATCGCCTACCGGTGTCCCAATGGCGAGCCGGGCGTCGTGCGCACGGCGCCGCGGCTGCCCGACGGCACGCCGTTCCCGACGCTGTACTACCTGACCCACCCGGCCCTGACGGCCGCGGCCAGCCGGCTGGAATCCGCCGGGTTGATGCGGGACATGACTGAACGTCTCGGCGGCGAACCGGAATTGGCGGCGGCCTACCGGCGCGCACATGAGGACTACCTGAGCGAGCGCGACGCGATCGAACCGTTGCGCACTACCTTCACGGGCGGCGGGATGCCTGACCGGGTCAAGTGCCTGCACGTCGTCATGGCGCATTCGCTGGCAAAAGGCCCCGGCGTCAATCCATTCGGCGACGAGGCGCTGGCCGTCCTGGCCGCGGAACCGGGAATGGCCGGCATCCTGGACCCCGCCGTGTGGCTCGGAGCCGACGAATGACCGACCGGGTCGCCGCGATCGACTGCGGGACGAACTCGATCCGCCTGCTGATCGCCGATGTGCGCAGCGCTGGTGACGGGACCCGGGTCGACGACGTGCACCGGGAGATGCGCATCGTCCGGCTGGGGCAGGGCGTCGACGCCACCGGCAGGTTCGCCCCCGAGGCCATCGCCCGGACCCGCGACGCGCTGGCCGACTACGCGGATCTGTTGCGGCAGTTCGGTGTCGACCGGGTCCGGATGGTCGCCACCTCGGCGACCCGCGACGCTTCCAACCGCGACGAGTTCTTCGACATGACTGCCGACGTGCTGGGTGCGGTGGTGCCGGGCGCGGTGGCCGAGGTGATCACCGGGGCCGCGGAGGCCGAGCTGTCGTTCATCGGCGCGGTGGCCGAACTGGACACGGCAGCAGCACCTTTCGTGGTCGTCGACCTCGGCGGCGGCTCCACCGAGGTGGTGGTCGGCAGCCGTCGCGCCGACACCGGTTACTCCGCCGACATCGGCTGCGTCCGGATCACCGAACGGTGCCTGCACTCCGATCCGCCGACCGCCAGCGAGATCGAGGCCGGCCGCGCCATGGTCCGGACGCGACTCGGCGCCGCACTGCGGGCCGTTCCGGTGCAGGGCGCCCGGACGTGGGTGGGGGTGGCGGGCACGTTCACTACCATCGCCGCGCTGGCGCAACGGATGACCACCTACGACTCCGAGGCGATCCACCTGTCCACCGTCGGTTTCGCCCAGCTGCTGCCGGTGTGCGATGAGCTGATCGCGATGACCCGCAGGCAGCGGGCCGCGCTGGGGCCGATGCATGAGGGTCGGGTCGACGTGATCGGCGGGGGAGCCATCGTCGTCCAGGAACTCGCCCGCGAACTCGGCGACCGGGCCGGCATCGCGGCGCTGACGGTCAGCGAGCACGACATCCTCGACGGCGTGGCGCGCTCGCTGGTCGGCGCGCGCTGAGCGATGCGCCGGGTGCTGGCAGCGCTGCTCGGCCTCCTGGTGCTGATCGGTGTGGTCGGTTTCCCGGTTTACGTTCGGCCGCAACAGGATCCACCGCGCGCGGCCGATGCCGTGGTGGTACTCGGCGGATCGCACAGCGGGGCCCGCTACCGGCGGGGGCTGGAGCTGGCGCGCGGGGGCTGGGCGCACGATCTGGTGCTGTCGAATCCGTATGGCGGGGCCGACCCGTTCCTCGACCGGTTGTGCGCCACCGCTCAGCCCCGTTTCCGGGTGCGCTGTTTCGACCCCGATCCGCACTCGACGCTGGGCGAGGCGCGGGAGATCCGGGACCTGGCCGCCGCGGAGCACTGGCGCACCGTCATCGTCGTGACGTCCGTGCCGCATGTCTCGCGGGCGCGCTACATCATCGGGAAGTGTTGGGACGGAGCACTTGTCATGCAGGGCACCCCCGCGCACCTGGGTCCGCTGGGATGGGCGGCGACGTACGCGTACCAGAGCGCGGGATATCTGCAGTCCGCCCTTCAGCGCACTTGCTCGTCCGTTGCTCGTGCACTGAGTCATTAATTCGTGCTCAGTCCGGTTCGGCTCGTCGAGCGTGGGGGATATGGATGAAAAGCGTTGGATTCGAGTGCATATCCCCCACGCTCGATGTGTCCTTACTGGTGCCAAAAGGGCTTCGGCGCTGATCTGCAACTGGTGACTCACGACACTGGGCTCCTGTCAGTCTGGGACCTCCGTCGGCAATTCCTCGCCTCTCGCACCCGTCGGCACCCGTGACCCCGCCAGCGTTAGCGCCGGGATCACCATGGTGATCCCGGTGCCGAAGTGCAGCCAGGCGTCGGCCGACTCGCCGGGCACCAGCGGTCCGGTCAGCAACGCGCGCAGCCACAGTCCCAGCAACACCGCCCCGCCGGCCAGCAGGTAGGCCCGGGACCGGCCATGGCTGCGGGCCAGCAGCAGTCCGCGCAGGACCAGTACGATGGGGAAGAGGGTGTGCAGCAAAGAAACCGCGAAGATCCCGAACAAGGCGACGCCGGGCCGGTCGGCGACCAGCTGCATCGCGTGGGTGCCGCTGGTGACGGCGGGAATGAATCCGAGCAGACCCCAACCGATCAGCAGCGAGCCGACGAACGGGGCGGCGCACCGCACAGCCAGGAAGGTGAATCCCGGGCGGGTCCGTCGCATCCTCGGTGTTGTCATCAGGGCCGGGATACCTGTCGGACCAGCGGTCTAAGCGAGGTTTTCGATCGCCTTCGCGGTGTACACGCGATAGCCGGCATCGGGTTCGTAGCCGTGCACCTCGGGAGTGTCCAGATCGCGGATGAACGCCAGGATCTCGCGGCTGAACAACTGGCCGGGCACCAGCACCGGGAAGCCCGGCGGGTAGGGCGTGACGAAGGTGGCGGAGACGACGTCGGCGCCGGCGTCCAGGGCGGCCTCGATCTCCTCGGTGGTGCGGTACTCGCAGTTGCCGTCCTGGTAGGAGAGGTAGAACGCGCGCCGGACGTCGCCCTCGGGGGTCGGCTCTTCGCCGGTGAGATCGCGGAAGGCGGGGTGGAAGCCGCTGAAGTCCGGCATGTAGGTGGACTCGGCGGTGAGGCGGCGCACGCGCTCCTCGAAGCGGGCCCGCTCACCCAGGCCCATCTCCGAGATGCGTTCGTCGAGATCGCGGGCGATCTTGACCAGCACCTCGACCAGGAACGCCACCGAGCTGCGGGTGGTGCCGATATTGGTCATGAACAACACGGTGTTGCGGGACGTCTTGTTGATCTGCACGCCGTAGCGGTCCATCAGCTGTTCGCGTTTGAACTCGTCCCCGTCGAATCCGGTCGGCCCGATCGACAGTGTGATCCGCGACGGGTCGAGCACGAATTCGTCGACGTCCCAGGCGTCCATCATCCGATGCGACCGCAACGGCTGATCGATGTGGGAGGCCCGGTATTCGCCGGGGATCAGGTCGGACGTCCGCAGGCACCGGACGTAGCGACTCAGCAGCGGGTTGTTGTCGATCGCATCGCGCAGCTGCATCGCGTTCTCGATCTGCCGTTGCACCAGCTCGGCCCCCTCGAGCGCGACCTGACGGCGGCCCAGGTCCAGCGACGCCAGGATCTGGTAGTTCGGTGAGGTCGACGTGTGGGCCATGTAGGCCTCGTGGAAGGGTTCGGCGACTTTCTGCTCGAAATCCTGGTCGAAGACGTGGATCATCGAGCCCTGCCGCAGCGCGGTCAGCGTCTTGTGGGTGGACTGGGTGGCGTAGACGCGGACCCGGGTGCGCGCTGGATCCGGCGATAGTCGCCGCGCCAACAGCTCGTCGTCGGACGTTCTGGCCTCCGCGGTCAGGTCGGCGGCGAGTTGTTCCTCGTAGTCGCGGGCATATTCGGGGTCGCGCAGCTTGTCGCGCAGGTTGCGTGCGGCGGCCATCGCGGTGCGGGCCCGGTACACTGGATGGAACCGGGCGAACGCGAACCAGGCCTCGTCCCAGAGGAACACCAGATCGGGTTTGATCGCCAGGCATTCCTCCATCACCCGCTGCACGTCGTAGACGATCCCGTCGAAGGTGCAGTTGGTCAGGGAGATCATCTTGACCCGGTCGAGTTTGCCATTTCGATGCAGCGCCAACAGTTTTGACTTGATCTCGTGCAGCGGGACCGCGCCGTACATCGAGTATCCGGGCAGCGGGTAGGCCTCCAGGTAGATCACCTGCGCACCGGCCAGCATCATGCCGTAGTGGTGGGACTGATGGCAGTTGCGGTCCAGCAGCACAATGTCGCCGGGGGCCACCAGCGACTGGGTGACGATCTTGTTGGCCGTCGAGGTGCCGTTGGTGACGAAGTAGCTGCGCCGGCTGCCGTAGGTCTCGGCGGCCAGCTCCTGTGCTTCCCGCAGCGGGCCGGTCGGTTCCAGCAGGGAGTCGAGCCCGCCGCAGGTTGCCGAGGTCTCCGCCATGAAGACGTCCAGGCCGTAGAAGCTGAGCATGTCCTTGATCCAGTGCGAGTGCACGATCGACTTGCCCTGCGAGATCGGCAGCGCGTGGAAGACGCCGGTGGGGCGGTGGCTGTATTGCTTGAGCGCGCTGAAGAACGGCGTGCGGTAGCGGGCGGCGACGCCGGCCAGGATCGACAGGTGCAGTTCCAGGAATCCCTCGCGGGCGTGGAAGACCCGGCGGAAATACTGCCCCAGCCGGCCCGCGATGGACTCCACCTGGATCTCGGTCATCAGGTACAGGTCGAGCTCGGGCCGCAGCTCGGTGAGGGCCTTCGCGAGCGTCTCGGCGCGCTGGTCCGGTGACTCCTGCTGATGCAGCAGGTCCGCGATGCTGTGCTCGACGAACCGGTCGAAGGGCGCCAGCTCCCGCGCCGCGCGGGGGGAGAACCGGCTGCGCACGACCACGGCCTGCAGGTTGACGTTGAACGCGGCGGCGATCAGGGCCTCCTCGCCGCTGGGCACCACCACCAGGTCGTAGACGAACTCGTCGTCGGGCCGCCGCCAGCCGCGGACCTCCTTGCGCAGTGCACGCTGCTCGTCCTCGGTCATCGCCTCGACGACGAGGACCTCGAAGTAGGGCCGGTCGGAGCCGTTGACGGGCTGACGCGGGACCAGCGAATCGGTGGTCTGCAGGTCCGGTTCGGCGGCGCCGGTGTGGTCGACATCGCCGGTGCGGTAGGACTCGGTGATCAGCGCCCGGTTGATCCGGGTCACCGCCCGGGCGAATTTGTCGTAGCTGCCGGCCGCGAAAAGCCTTTGCGCCCTAGCGAATTCATCGGGTCCGGGGAAGGCCCAGTACGGTTCGATGCGGGCCAGTGTGCCGAGCAGATCTCGGCATGTGGTGACGATGCCGGACTTGTCGGCCGCATCGGAGCCCGACTGTCGGAGTTGCTCGGCGGCGTCCTCGAGCCGGCACCATGAGTCGCTGCGCAGCTGCCAGACACTGTTGTAGACCTCGGCGGTGTCGGCCATCCCCGGCCCCTTTCACACGGCGTCTTCCTCGTGACAGTCGGACGTGGTGAGCCTGTCACCATGCGGAGGCCGGCCGGGCGAACGGCGTTCGTCGATCGGATGACATTACGGCGTCGGCGGCAGTGCTACTGCTGGAAACGGTAGCCCATCCCGGACTCCGTCAGCAGGTGTTTCGGGTGCGACGGATCATCCTCGAGTTTGCGGCGCAACTGCGCCAGATACACGCGCAGATAGTGGGTCTCCTTGGCGTAGGCCGGACCCCACACCTCTTTGAGGAGTTCTTCGCGTCCCACGAGCTTTCCCCGGTTGCGCACCAGCATTTCGAGCATGCCCCATTCGGTGGGCGTCAGATGCACCTCGGCACCGGCCCGGGTGACCTTCTTCGCGGCCAGATCGACAGTGAAGGAGTCGGTTTCGACCACGGGCTCGTCGGTCTCCGAGGCTGCTGCTCCGCGGCGCACTGCAGCGCGCAGCCGCGCCAGGAACTCGTCCATGCCGAACGGTTTGGTCACGTAGTCGTCGGCGCCCGCGTCGAGGGCGTCGACTTTCTCGGCGGAGTCGGTGCGGGCAGAGAGCACGATGACTGGTGCGCTCAGCCAGCCGCGCAGCCCGTCGAGCACCTCAATGCCATCCATATCGGGCAGCCCCAGGTCGAGGACGATGACATCGGGCCGCTGCTCGGCGGCCGCCCTCAATGCCGCCGCGCCGGTTGCGGCCGTGATCACCTCGTAGCCGCGGACACTCAGATTGATCCGCAACGCCCGCAGGATCTGCGGTTCGTCGTCGATCACCAATACCCTGATCTTGCTCACAGCCGGCCCCCGGGAGGCGCGGCGAGGTCGACGATGACAGTCAGTCCTCCGCCGGGGGTGTCGGTGGCCGAGATCGTCCCACCCATCGCCTCGACGAAGCCGCGTGCCACCGAAAGGCCCAGTCCGACACCGTATTTGTTGTTCCGGTCACCGAGGCGCTGGAACGGTTCGAACAGTTGCTCATCGGTGCCGCGTGGCACACCGGGGCCCTCGTCGACGACGTTGATCAGCATCCGGTCGCCGACCCGCCCCGCGTTGATGCGCACGATGGAGTGTGGCGCGTAGCGAAGCGCGTTGTCGATCAGGTTGGCCAGCACCCGCTCCAGCAGACCGGCGTCGGCCAGTGCCACCGCGTCGCCGACGTCGACCTTCACCCGGTCCAGCCCCTTGGCGCCGAACCCGGTCGACCCGCGGTTGATGCTCAGCAGTGCACGCTGAACCACCTCTTCGAGATAGACCCGTTTCAGTTCGGGTCGCACCACCTCGGCGGCGAGTCGCGACGAATCCAGCAGATTGTCCACCAGCGCGGTCAGCTGGTCGACGGATTCCTCGATCGTCGCCAGCAGCTCGGCGGTGTCCTCCTCGGAGAAGCCGATGTCCTCGGACCGCAGGCTCGACACCGCAGCCTTGGCCGCGGCCAGCGGTGTACGCAGGTCATGGCTGACCGCCGACAGCAGTGAGCGGCGCAATTCGTCGGCCTTCTCGATGGCCTCTGCCTTGCTGGCTTCCGCGGCGAGTTCGCGCTGGCGCACCAGCCCGGCGGCCTGCTTGGCCACGGACGTCAGCACCCGCCGGTCGCGGGCGGGCAGGCTGCGTCCCGCCATCAGCATCCAGAATTCGTCGTCTCCCACTTCGATGGCGGTGTCGGCGGAATCGACTGTCGTACAAGGATTGTTACCCACACGGGCAACGACCTGCTCGCCCTCGCCCCGTACCCGCAGCACGCTCACAGCCCGCTGCGAATAGGTTTCCCGTACGCGTTCCAGCAGCGTCTCCAGATCTGCTCCGCGTAGCACCGAGCCGGAGAACAGCGTCAGCAGCTCGGCTTCCTGGGAGGCGCGGGTGGCCTCGCGTGTGCGCTGGGCGGCCCGATCGACGAGTACCGCGACCGCGACCGCCAGCATCAGCAGAACCAGCTCGGTGACCGCGGCGTCGGGTTCGGCGATGGTGAACGTGTAGCGCGGTTCGGTCATGAAATAGTTGAGCAGCAGTCCGGACAGCATGGCTGACAACACCGCCGGCGCCACCCCGCCGAGCAGCGCGACGACCAGCACACCGACGACGAACAGCGCGCTCTCGCCACCGATCGTGAGGTATTTGTCCAGGAACAGGGCAGTGACCGCGCAGATGACCGACGGCACCACGAACGCGGCCAGCCAGGAGATCGCCCGGCGTTTCCGCGGTGAGGCCGAACGAACTGCGAATCCCCGCTTGGCCTCCTCATGGGTGACCATGTGCACGTCGATCTTGCCGGAGTTCTGCACGATCGCCGCGCCGATACCTTCGTCGAAGATCCGCGCCCAGCGCGACCGTCGCGACGTGCCGATGACCAGCTGGGTGGCGTTCATCTCGCGGGCGAAGTCCAGCAACGCTTTTGGCACGTCATCACCGACGACGGTGTGCACCGTAGCGCCGAGGCTGGCGGCCAGCTCCCGCACTCGGTCCATCGCGGCCGTGCCGCGGGCGCTTGACACCCCGGACAGGCCGTCGCCGCGCACCACATGCACGATCATCAGCTCGGCACTGGCCTTCGAGGCGATCCGGGAAGCGCGGCGCACCAATGCCTCTGACTCGGGGCCGCCGGTGACGGACACCACTACGCGTTCGCGCGCCTCCCAGGTGTCGGTGATCCTGTTGTCCGCGCGGTATTTTGCCAGCGCGGCGTCCACCTGGTCGGCCAGCCACAGCAGTGCCAGCTCGCGCAGTGCGGTCAGGTTGCCGCGGCGGAAGTAGTTCGACAGCGCCGCGTCCACCTTGTCCGGGGCGTACACGTTGCCGTGGGAAAGGCGGCGCCGCAACGCCTCCGGCGTGATGTCGACCAGTTCGATCTGGGATGCCTGACGGACGATTTCGTCGGGCACCGTTTCCTGCTGTTCGATACCTGTGATCTGTGCGACGACGTCGTTGAGGCTCTCCAGGTGCTGGACGTTCACCGTCGAGATCACGGTGATACCGGCGTCGAGCAGTTCTTCGACGTCCATCCAGCGTTTCGGGTTCTTGCTGCCCGGGGTGTTGGTGTGCGCCAGTTCATCGACGAGGACGACCTGAGGCTTGCGGGCGAGCACGGCCGGCACGTCGAGTTCGGCGAAGCTGCTGCCCCGATACTCGAGGTAGCGCGGCGGGATGACCTCGATGCCCTCGATCAGCTCCGCGGTCTTCTTCCGGCCGTGGGTCTCGACGACGGCGGCGACCAGATCGGTGCCGCGCTCGAGCCGCCGGTGGGCCTCGCCGAGCATCGCGAAGGTCTTGCCGACACCGGGCGCGGCGCCCAGATAGATACGCAACTCGCCCCGCTTCGGCTTCGAGCCGGGCGAGCCGGACACCTCGTCGCTCTCCGACGAGGTGTCCGGCGGCGGTTCGCCCCCGGATGTCACGCGCGGCGGCTGGACGGTGTCCACGCCACTATTATTCGCGGATCGATCCACCGTTTCGTCAACTCCTCATCGGGAACTTCTGATCCAGCGCGATGTTGAGTTCCAGGACGTTGACCCGGGGTTCACCGAACACACCCAGGGTGCGGCCGTCGGTGTGGTCGGTGACCAGGGTCCGAATCTGGTCGGCGCCGACGCCGCGGGTCCGGGCGACCCGGGTTATCTGCAGGTCCGCGTACGCCGGCGAGATGTGCGGGTCCAGCCCGCTACCGCTGGCGGTCACGGCGTCGGCCGGCACCGCCGGGTCGGAAACGGCACCTCTGATCGGGACGATCTGGCCGATGGAGTAGTCCTCGCCGAATTTGGCGCACTCCACCCGTACGCCCTGATAGCTCTCGAGGAACGGACGGGTGGTGGTTTGGCACGGCTCGTTGATGCTGACCACCTTCGTCGGATGTGCGACGTGTCCGCTCGCGTCCCGCGGCCCGATGACCGAGAGGACCGCGCCCACACCGTCGCCGGTGCAGAACGGCCGCTTGCCGTCGGTGCCTTCGAGGTCGCCGACAGCCCTGCTGCGCGAGCACACCAGGGTCAGCAGGCTGGCCTTGTACCCGTTGTCGTTCTCGGGCAGTGATGGGTCGGCGGGGGTGTCGACGATGCTCTCCGGGCCGAGGTTCGACGCGCTGGTGGCCAGCGGGTCGTACCCGTCGCCGGCCGCCGACGGGCGGCTCTGGAAATACTGCGGCATCGGTGTGCCGTCGCCGTCGGTGAAGAGTTGCCCGATCAGGCTGGAGCCGACCGGCTTTCCGTTCACCTCGACGATCGAACCGTCGGCCTTGTCCTTGAGACCCGGGATCTGCGCCACCAGCCAGATGAACAGCGGGTAGCCGATACCGAGGATGACGGTGAGGACCAGCAGCGCTCGCAGCGCCGCCCAGTGTTGACGTACGAGAGACGAAAGATTCATGTCACATTCCCGGTAAGAATTGGATGACGAGGTCGATGAGCTTGATCCCGATGAACGGGGCGATGATCCCGCCGAGGCCGTAGACGTACAGATTTCGGCTCAGCAGCTTCGACGCGCTGCTCGGGGTGTAGCGAACACCTTTCAGCGACAACGGGATCAGCGCGATGATGATGAGCGCGTTGAAGATCACCGCGGACAGGATCGCCGACTGCGGGCTGTGCAGCCGCATGATGTTCAGCAGATCCAGGCCGGGGAACAGCGCGACGAACATCGCCGGGATGATGGCGAAGTACTTGGCGATGTCGTTGGCGATCGAGAACGTGGTGAGCGCGCCGCGGGTGATCAGCAGCTGCTTGCCGATCTCGACGATCTCGATCAGCTTGGTCGGGTCGGAGTCCAGATCGACCATGTTTCCGGCTTCCTTGGCCGCCGAGGTGCCGGTGTTCATCGCGACACCGACGTCGGCCTGGGCCAGCGCCGGCGCGTCATTGGTGCCGTCGCCGGTCATGGCGACCAGCTTGCCGCCCTCCTGTTCGCGCTTGATCAGCGCGAGCTTGTCCTCGGGCGTGGCCTCGGCCAGGAAGTCGTCGACACCGGCCTCATCGGCAATTGCCTTGGCGGTCAACGGATTGTCACCGGTGATCATCACCGTGCGGATGCCCATCCTGCGCATCTCGTCGAAGCGTTCCCGCATGCCCTGTTTGACCACATCCTTGAGGTGGATGACGCCGAGAACCGTCGCCTGGCCGTTGTCGATCTGGCCGACCACCAGTGGGGTGCCGCCGGCGGCGGAGATGCCGTCGACCAGGGTGCCCAGGTCGGCCGGGACGTTCCCGCCGTGCGAGCGCACCCATTCGGCGACGGTGCTGGCCGCGCCCTTGCGCAGTTGGTGACCGTCGGCCAGGTCGACACCAGACATCCTTGTCGCAGCCGAGAACTCGACCCAATGGGCGTTGGTCAATTCGCCGGGTGTGCGGGCGCGCAGGCCGAAGTTCGCCTTGGCGAAGACCACGATGGAGCGGCCCTCTGGAGTCTCGTCGGAGAGGCTGGACAGCTGCGCGGCATCGGCGAGTTGGTCGGCCGTCACGCCGGGCACCGGTAGGAACGCGGCGGCCTGCCGATTGCCCAGCGTGATTGTGCCGGTCTTGTCCAGCAGCAGGGTGTTTACGTCACCGGCCGCCTCCACCGCACGACCGGACATGGCCAGCACGTTGCGCTGCACCAGCCGGTCCATCCCGGCGATACCGATGGCGGACAGCAGCGCACCGATGGTGGTGGGGATCAGGCACACCAGCAGCGAGACCATGACGATCCCAGAGACGCCGTCGGCGTTGAGCGACAACGAATCCGGCACGCCGGGGTTGTTGGCCTTCGAGAAGATGGCCAGCGGCTGCAGCGTGGCCACTGCGAAAATGAAGATGATGGTCAGCGCCGAGAGCAGGATATTGAGCGCGATCTCGTTGGGGGTCTTCTGCCGATTGGCGCCCTCGACCAGTGCGATCATCCGGTCGATGAAGCTCTCGCCGGGCTTCTGGGTGATCTGCACGACGATACGGTCCGATAGCACGGTGGTGCCGCCGGTCACCGCCGAGCGGTCACCGCCGGACTCCCGGATCACCGGCGCTGATTCGCCGGTGATGGCCGATTCATCCACGGAGGCAATGCCTTCCACCACATCGCCGTCGCCGGGGATCACCTGCCCGGCTTCGACCACCACGATGTCGCCCTGTTGCAGGAGCGGTGCCGCGATCTCCTCTTCGCGTCCGGGTGTGCCGGGTGACCACCCGGCCAGACGCCGAGCCATGGTGTCGGCCTTGGCTTTCCGCAGTGATTCGGCCTGCGCCTTGCCGCGGCCTTCGGCCACCGCTTCGGCGAGGTTGGCGAATACCACGGTCAGCCAGAGCCAGAACACGATCAGCCAGCTGAACCAGCTCGGGTTCAGGATGGCCAGGATGGTGCTCCAGGCGGCGCCCACCTCGACGATGAACATCACCGGGTTGCGCCACAGTGTGCGCGGATCCAGCTTGCGCAGGGCGTCGGGCAACGACGTCCAGACCATCCTAGGGTCCAGCAGACCCCCCTGCACCTGTTTCTTCTTCGCGGCGGCAACCTGCTGCTCGTCGGCGGCGGGTTCGATTGTGCTGGCGGCCATGGTCAGTGGATTCCTTCGGCGAGGGGCCCGAGCGCGAGCATGGGCAGGAAGGTGAGGGCCACCAGGATGAGGGTCACCCCGGCGACCATTCCGACGAACTGGGGACGGTGGGTGGGCAGTGTGCCGATCGACTCCGGGGTGTGCCCCTGCTTGGCCAGCGAGCCGGCCAGCGCCAGCACCAGGACGATGGGCAGGAACCTGCCGAAAACCATCGCCAGACCGAGCGCGGTGTTGTACCACTCGGTGTTGACGCTGATTCCGGCGAACGCCGAACCATTGTTGTTGGCCGCCGAGGTGAACGCGTAGAGCACCTCGGACAGGCCGTGCGGTCCGGTGTTGAGCATGCCGGCGCGCTGCCCGGGCATCGCCATCGCAAGGGCCGTACCGGTCAGCACGATCAGCGGTGTCACTAGGAAATAGGCTGCGGCCAGCTTGATCTCGCGCGGAGTGATCTTCTTGCCCAGGTACTCCGGGGTGCGCCCGACCATCAGGCCGGCGACGAAGACCGTGATCACCGCCAGGATCAGCATGCCGTACAGGCCCGATCCGGTGCCGCCCGGCGCGACCTCTCCGAGCTGCATGTTGAACAGCGTCATCATGCCGCCGAGACTGGTGTAGGAGTCGTGGAACGAGTCCACCGCTCCGGTGGAGGTCAGCGTGGTGGCGTCGGCGAACACCGCCGAGTTCGCCACTCCGAAGCGTTGTTCCACGCCCTCGAACGCCGAGCCAACGGCCGTGGGCACGGTGCCGTGAGCCTGCAGCTGGAAACGCAGCATCAGCGTGACGCTGATCAGCGCCAGCACGCTCATCACGGCGGCAATCGCATATCCCTGTTTCTTGCTGCCGACCATGCGCCCGAAGGTGCGCGGCAGCGAGAAGCTGATCACCAGCAGCAGGAAGATCTCGATCCAGTTGGTCCAGGTGGTCGGGTTCTCGAACGGGTGCGCCGAGTTGGCGTTGTAGAACCCGCCGCCGTTGGTGCCCAGCTCCTTGATGACCTCCTGGCTGGCCACCGGCCCGCCGGTGATGGTCTGCTGAGCGCCGGCCAGCGTATTGACCACTTGGTCGTGCAGATGGAAATTCTGGATGGCGCCGCCGGCGACGAGGATGATTGCCCCGACGACGGCGATCGGCAGCAGGATGCGCAGCGTGCCGCGCACCAGATCGACCCAGAAGTTGCCGAGCTCGGCGGCATTGCGGCGGGCGAACCCGCGCACCAGAGCGACGGCCACGGCGATTCCGACCGCGGCGGAGACGAAGTTCTGCACCGAGAGTCCGGCCATCTGCACCAGATGGCCCTGCGTCGACTCGCCGGAGTAGGCCTGCCAGTTGGTGTTGGTGACGACACTGCCCGCGGCGCTCCAGGCCAGCGCCGGTGTCATCGCCGTCGCCGGGTCGCCGAGGTGCAGCGGCAGGCTGCCCTGCGCCAGTTGGAACACGAACAGGACCAGGATGCTGACGGCCGCGAAGGCCAGCACACTACGGGCATAGGCGCCCCAGGTCTGCTCCGATTTGGGATCGGCGCCGATCAGCCGGTAGACGAACCGCTCAATGCGGTTGTCGTTCTCCGCCGTGTAGACGCGGTACATGTAGTCGCCGAGCGGCACGTGCACGGCCGCCAGCGCGGCAATCAAGAGGACGAGGAATACGATCCCCGCCGACGTGGTGGTCACTAGAACCTCTCCGGGAACAACAGGGCCGCGGCGACGAACAGGGCCAGCAGCACGGACAAGATCAGGCCGACGATGTTCTCGTAGCTCACAGTCGCTCGACCAGCTTCTGCACCAGGCCGAGCAGGCCGAATATCGCCACCGTCAGTGCGATGTAAATGACCACACCCATGTCTCTCCATTCACGAAAAGCCGTTGCGTGCCTGGCGCTGTGGCCTGGACACCATCGCCGGGCCCCGGCGTCGGGGACCACTGACGAAACTAGGCGGCGCAGCGACGGGCACTGCCACCGTTGACGGTTTCTTTACGCCCGTTTGCGGGGTCTTGACGGACTTCACGCGGTCCCCGTCCCACGCCTCCGCCGCTGGGGCTCGGTCCAGTTGGCAGGCGGACTGTGCTGATGGCATCAATGCGGCGTCAAGGTTCGGGCCGAGAACATCAAGGGATTGCAAGGATTGCTGCATTTCGTGCTCGTCGCGCGCCATCGTGAACGTATGTCGCTGCTGGCAGCAGGCCAGGGGCGGTGACGATGAAGGTTTCGGTGACGCTGTCGATGTCCATTCGGTCCCTCGTCCGTGGGCGTGGCGAATTCGCGGAAACAAATGCGCACCTAGGTGTTTGGCAAGATTCCTGGTCGCCGAACCAAGTCGCGTTCCCGGCTTCGCTTCTCGGCGACAAGGCCGTGGAGCGCTGGCTCACCCAGCACCACGCGGTGGTCGATGTTCGCAGGTTCGCCGAGCTGAATCGCGCACTCGCGGCCGGGATCGATCCGTCGCTGATGACGGTCCACTGCAGTGGTTTCGATGTTGCACAGATCTGGCGAATTGCCGGACTGGGTGTCGGCCGCGTGGTGGTGAGTAGCGACGAGCATATCGATGCGATCACCGGACGCCTCGATTCGAAGGTCCACAACGTGATCCTGCGGATCGGTGAGGCCACCCCGTCCGGCCCGACCCGCCCTTGCGCCGAAAGGGGATTCGCGCGCGAATCGTCGGCGGCGGATCTCGCCGCCGAGCGCGTCTTCGCCCATCCGTCGTTGAAACTGATCGGACTGCATGGCGAAATTGGCTGCGCAGAAGTTGATTTCGTGAGCGGCTCAGCTGCGGTTGGTTGTCTGATGGCTCAGATGGATCTCATTCGCCGGCAGAGTGGCGTACTGCTCACCGCGCTGAGCCTGGGGACCACCCGCCAATACGCGGATGAAACGTTGAATCGGCGCTGCGCCACCGAGATCGCCGAATCTGTCGACGATGCGTGTGCGATCTTCCGGTATCCACGTCCGGTCGTGAGCGTCGCGGTCTTCGCGTCGACGCTCGAATAGTGCAGACCCGCTGAATGTTCCGTGCTTCGGCTCGAGCGTCAGATGTCCTCGGATTGCGCTGCCGCCCTGCGGTCCTGCCTTTTGTTCAGGCAGCGGATCGCGAACAGTGCGGCAGCTGGAACGGTCATCATCGTGAGGACTTGCAACATATCGATCATCGGATGCTCATCTCCGTTCCGTACCTGCGACGGGTCATACCGACGACAGTGCCGGGCTCGGCGGAGGCCTTCGAGGATCCCAACGGTTTCCTTACGCCGTGGCTCCAGATCCTTACACTCTGTCCTCAGCGGTCGGCAGCGCACAGGTCGTGCCGGGCACTGCTCACACAACAGTCCCGCCCGGTACGGCCGCGGGCGGCGGCAGTTCATCGTCCGCGGGCGGGGGCGGCGGTGCGGGCATGGTCGCCAGGTCGGCGGCCACCGCGGCGGCCTGATCGCCCATCGGCGGGTCGTCCAGCGGCAGGGGCGGGGCGGGGTCGGCCAGCGGTGGGGGTGCCATATCGGCGACGTTGACGATCGCCGGGGCGTTCGGGTCGATCGGAGCGTTCGGATCCACTGGGGCCATCGGATCGACCGGCGCCATCGGATCGATCGGGCCGGCGAGGTCCGCCGGCAGATACATGTGGTGGTTGAACTGCGGCTGGTATGCGCCGCCACCGCCGACTTTCACGCCGCGGCCGCCCTCACCACTGGAGACGGGAGTGCCGTCGGGCAGCGTGACGGCCGTGTGGCCGCCGTTCCACCCGATCACCAGGGCGCCGGGAGCGGTCCCGTACCTGAAGCCGCGGGCCAGCAGGGCCGCTTCCTCGTTGCCGGTGTGAAAGCGGTCTCCGAAGGTCGGACGTCCGGTTGCGGCGTTGGCGACCCAGGAGGCCAGACCCGAGCAATCGGTGCCCGCGGGCGAGTCGCCGCCGGGGATGTAGGGGGTTCCTGAGACCTGATTGATGAGTCCCATCAGGGTGACAAGAGCGAACATAATGAAGCACGCTAAACACACATTTCGCGGTCCGCCAATTATGTGAACTGGGTCACTGTGCACCGAAAAGGTGCCTGCGCGCGGGCTGAAATAATGCCGAAAAATCTTTGTGAACTGGCACTTTAAGAATATCTGCGCGATCCATAAGAAAAAAGTAAGACCAGTTCAGAATGGCGTTGGTGAATGGATTTCGAAGTTTGTGAGACCCATCCGTGTTGCTTCTGTTGCTGTTGTTACCCGTTCGTGATCGACATGCGAAATGGGCGAGATGTGCGCCGGCCGTGATTCCGGCGGGTGAGTACCCGACGAAGACAGCCCCCGTCGCGCTAGTCACGGCGGGGGCGGCTCCGCCAGATCGGCTAGCCCCGCTAGCAGGGTGGGCCGAAGCTGGCCCGACCTATTATCGACCGCCGCGGCGCGAGGTGGGTGGTTTGGTGCGATTGGCGAAATCCACCGATCCCGCAATCCGACAGCGGGCTGCCACGCCCCGGGAGCGCGTCCCGGTACGGACGCTAACGTCGTGGTCGTGCAACGTCGCTCGGGCCGGCTTCGCAGGTCCGCCTGACTGTCGCCCCCATAGCCCAATTGGCAGAGGCAGCGGACTTAAAATCCGCCAAGTGTCGGTTCGAGTCCGACTGGGGGCACCGCCGCGTTGACGACCGGCCCACCGTCTGCGAGCAAGATTGGATGCTCGCAACGTCTCTGACGGTTCGACGCGTTGAGCCCTCCCGATTCGATCAACACGTGCCGATCGACGTCGACTGGCGCGTGTCGTGAAAAGGATCGTCCCGCCAGCTGGAGCTGCCGCGTGTCCTGAAAAGGACGTGGTCGAAGTTGTCAGATCGCGGCCGTGGCCGGGGCGTCCGCCGGTGGCGGTGGCCGCTCGGGGATGGCGGGCTGCACGATCACGGGCTGGCCCAGAGGAGGCGGCGGGAGTTCGGCCACCGAGGGCGGGGCGAACGGGTTCGGCGGCGGC
>RRZU010014374.1_pt1 | contig 21094 bp, 20 predicted proteins | sample 2165561 | NCBI WGS metagenome assembly RRZU01 (sample SAMN10456909, study PRJNA506462) | wastewater metagenome | isolation source: wastewater sludge | place: USA: Moscow, Idaho | reverse complement strand
TTTCTTCCATCAATAACTCCAGCTATTAAAACTTTATTTGAATTTTTTATTAAATCTAAACTATCACAATTTTTACTTCCATGAATAAAATCTAACCCTACTGCCCAAATAGGAGTATTTACTAATATTTTTGTAGCTTCGTTAGAATGTTCAAAGTATGTAGTTACAACTATTCTTATATTTGGTGAAACATTTGAGAGTTCATCATAAACAGATTTTAAAAGTGATAAAACTTTTGGTTCTAAATCTTTTACAAATAAAGGTTCATCAAATTGAACAACGATATTCTCATTTAATTTTGAGATCTCTTCTAATAGTTCTTTATAAACTTTTACAACACTAGAAATATGTACAAAAACATCACTATTATCAATACTTTTAGATAAACCTAAATATGTAATTGCTCCAATTAAATTTATTTTTGTATTAATTCCAAGTTCTTGTGCTTCTTTGTACTCTTTGATTACTTTTTTAGAATTTAATTTAAATGTTGTATCTTTTGAAATTTCTGGAACTATATAATGATAGTTTGTATTAAACCATTTAGTCATCTCCATTGCAACACAATCTTGATTTCCTCTAGCCATTGCAAAGTATAATTCTTGATCTTTTAAATCTTTAAATCTTTGTGGAATTGCTCCTAGTAAAATAGTTGTATCAAGCATATTATCATATAGTGAAAAATCATTTGAAGCTATATATTCTATTTTTGCTTCTTTTTGATAAGTCCAGTGTCTTTTTCTTAAATTTTCTGCAACATATTCAACTTCACTAAAATCAACTTTTTTTGCCCAATAATCTTCTAAAACTTTTTTTAATTCTCTTTTTTCTCCAATTCTTGGGTATCCTATTACATAATTTTTTGACATTTTTAATCCCTTTAATATATAAATATTTAATTCTCTACAAAAATGTAGATAACAAAACTTGATAAATACGAAAAAAATTTATAAATACATTATTTAACTCTAATTAAAAAGAGTTTGATATTTTAATTAAATAAATTTTCTAATTGATATTAAATAGATTGTGGTGGATGTACGCCAGTTCTTCTAAAAGCGAAGTATGTAGTATAATATGGACATCTAGGAATAAATCTAAATAGTCTTACAGCAAGTGCTGTTTTTCTTTTAAAAAAGCAGTCGCAGTGACAAGGTTTACTGTTTACTAAAGAATTAGATAATAAATTTTCTACAGTATTGCGGGATAGCTCATCTTCTTCATCTTTATTCGAAGATATTTTTAGTTTTTTATTTATACTATTATTTATTGCAGTAAATATTGCATGCAATTTTGGTGCAGTTGAATGTGCTTGAATTGAAGCTAATGTAAAATATTTTTTTCCAAAGCCTTTAATTTTCAAAAATTTACTCCTTGTAGTATAGGATGTGAAATTTATACTATTTATACTTAATTATAAATAAAAAAAATTATGATAACATTCCGAACAAAAAAATTGAATGGAATTTTATTTTGAAATTTACTTTTGTCACACTTTTCCCAAATTTAATTGAGCCATACTTAAAAGATTCTATACTCAGTAGAGCAGTTGAATCAAATTTTATTAGTTATGAATTTTATAATCCAAGAGATTTTACAAAAAATAAGCATAAAAAAGTTGATGATTCTATGATTGGTGGTGGAGCAGGAATGTTACTTTTTTGTCAACCACTTTTTGATTGTTTAGATGAGATAAAAAGAAAAGATGAAGATGCTTATATAATTTTTCCTCTAGCTGCTGCTAAACCTTTTCGTCAAAATGATGCAAAAAGATTAGCAAACAAAAAAAATATTGTTTTTGTAAGCGGAAGATATGAAGGTATCGATGAAAGAGTTATTGAAAAGTATGCAAATGAGGTTTTTTCTATTGGAGAGTATGTTTTAACAGGAGGAGAATTACCTTCTTTAGTTATGGCAGATGCAATTTCAAGAAATGTTCAAGGAGTGCTTGGAAATGAGGCTTCTTTAGACGTTGAAAGCTATGAAAATAATTTGCTAGAAGCTCCTTCTTTTGCAAAACCTGAAAAATTCCAAAATTTAAGTGTCATTAAAGAATATTTAAAGGGAAACCATAGTAGAATTTGCGACTTAAAATTCCAGATGTCAATTTGTAAGACAAAATATTATAGACCGAATAAGGAAAAAAAATGAAAAACAGATATATAGCAAGCTTCGAAGCAGCACAAATTGCTTCTAAAGAAATTCCAGCTTTTAGAGCAGGAGACACAGTAAGATTAGGTGTTGAAATTGCAGAAGGTGAGAAAAAAAGAATTCAAACTTTCGAAGGTATAGTTATCGGAAGAAGTGGAAATGGTGTTGATGCTACTTTCACAGTAAGAAAATTAGGAGCAAACTCAGTTGGTGTTGAGAGAATTTTCCCACTATACTGTGAGTCATTAAAATCTTTTGATGTAATTAGAAGAGGAAGAGTAAGAAGAGCTAAACTTAACTATTTAAGAGAATTAAAAGGTAAAGCTGCAAGAATTAAAGAATTAAAAAGATAATAAATTGAGGTTGTACCTCAGTTTGTTGTAAATCTAAAGTTTATTTCGTATTGCTTAAACAATTTTTTAAATTGTTAATTTTAGTTTTAAAACTAAAAAGTTCTTTTCAAGTGAATATATTTTATTAAATTTCTCTATTTATAATATCTGGTGTAAATAGAGATTCAAATTTGTTTGATAAAATATATCTCATAAATCCAATTACTTCACATTCTATTATTTCAGACTTATAGTTAATAAAGGGGAATTATGTTTGCAGATATTGTTAATTTTATAGTTGAAACTATATCTAGTTTAGGTTATATTGGTATTTTTATATTAATGTTTTTAGAAAGTACAGTTGTCCCTGTTCCATCTGAGGTAGTAATGATTCCTGCTGGATATTTAGCTCATAAAGGTGAAATGAACATTTACATTGTAATATTACTTGGTGTTTTAGGTTCTTTGGGAGGAGCTTTATTTAACTATTTCTTTGCATTAAAATTTGGAAAAAGATTTTTATTGAAGTATGGTAAGTATTTTTTTGTAAGTCCAGAAACTATTGAAAAAACAGAAGTTTTTTTTAAAAATCACGGGCATATTTCAACTTTCTCAGGAAGATTGATTCCAGGACTTAGACACTACATATCATTACCTGCTGGATTAGCAAAAATGAATCTTTTTGTATTTTGTTTATATACATCACTTGGTGCTACAATTTGGGTAGTTATACTTACATTGTTAGGTTACTATTTAGGTGATAATGAAGCTTTAGTAAAAGAGTATTTAAGATATTTGATAATTGGTTTATTAATATCTCTTGCTATTTTAGGTTTTTGGTATTATAGAAAAGTTAAAAAAAGTAAACTTTAAAAAATAAAAAGTTGTTATAAACAACTTTTTATTAGTTTTAAACCTTTTTCTATTTGCTCAAAACTTGAGTGAGTATAGTTAAATCTTATTTCACCATTTGGAATTTTATCTATATAAAATTGATTCCCAGGAACATAAACAACTTTTTTCTTTAAACACTCTTGAACTAATGCAAAAGTATCTATATTGTCCCCAAAAGTTCCATATAAGAACATTCCACCTTTTGGTGTTTGATGTTTGAATTCAGGTAAAATATTTTTTAGTTGTTCTGAAAAATAAATAGCTTTAGCTTTATAATCATCTCTTATTTCTTGAAGATGTTTTTCATATTTTGCTTCATCTTTTAAGTATTCAGCTAAAATGTATTGTGAAACACCACATGAGTGTAAATCTATACTCTCTTTTATAATCATTAATGATTTTATTTTTTCTTCATCTGCTCTAATCCAACCAATTCTAAGACTTGGAACTAAAGTTTTAGAAAAACTTCCTAAATGAAAAGAGTTATTTGGTAAGCTAGCACTTATGTATTTACTTTTTTTCTCGAAATATAATTCACTATATGGGCTATCTTCTATTAGAATACCATTATATTTTTTTACAATTTCTGAAATGGCATCTCTTTTTTCTTCACTATATGTTGTCGCACTTGGATTTTGAAAATCTGGAATTAAATAAGTTAATTTTGTGTTTTTAAAACTATTTTCAAATTGTTCAATATTTACACCATCATTCTCTAATTTTACACCTTGCATTTTTAAATAATTTAATCTAAAAATATTCATAGCACCTAAGTAAGAAGGTTCTTCAATAGTAATATCTTTGTTTTCAAAGAATTTTGCCAAAATGTACATTGCTTGTTGGCTTCCAGTTGTTATTAAGATATTATCTTTTGTTGTAGGAAAACCTTCATTTGTATATCTTTGTGCAATTTGTTCTCTTAATTCACTTATTCCATTGCTTATTGTGTACTGGTAAACTTTTGGGTTTTCTAAAGCTTTTAGAGTTGCTATTTTTAAATCTTCGTGTGGAAATAATTTTTCACTAGGAAGTCCACCTGCAAACGAGATAGTCTCTTCATCTATTGCTTCAAGAATTTCTCTAATAAATGATCTTTTCATACTCATACTTTGTTTTCCTTATATTATTAATTAATAAAATTTTACATAAATAAATTTATTAATACTTTACATAAAATGCTTTTATTATTATCTATTTTTGCTAAATTTATAAACAATTATAGATATAATACTTTATGAAAAAAGTAACCTATGAAAAAAGAGCAATAATAGCAAATGATGTTATGAACTATATTTATAAATATATAGATACAAATATAAATATTGATGAGTTAAGTTTAGAATTAAATATCAGTAAATTTCATTTACATAGAATTTTTAAAGATGAATTTGGAAAGAATATTTATGAAAGCATTAAATCAATAAGACTTGAAAAAGCAGCAAATTTACTTATTACAAATAAATTTTCTACGATTACTGATATTTCTAAAATGACGGGATATAGTTCTCAAACATCTTTTTTAAGAGCATTTAAACAAAGATTTAATATGACACCAAAAGAGTGGAAAAATGGAGGATACAAAGATTATTCAAATAAAATAGTTGAAAAAATATCTTTAAGTAGTGATTTTTTAGATTTTTCAAATATTGAACCAACCATTGTAAAAATGCCAGAGATGAAAGGTTATTATATTAGACATCAAGGATATGATAAATCAATCAAGCAAACTTGGGCAAAGTTACAAACTTGGATATATACAAATGATATAAAATCTTATAAACAAATGGCACTACACCACGATAATCCAATTATTACTCCATTAGATGAGTGTCAATATATTGCTATTGCTGTTTTGGAAGATGAAGAAAATTTAAAAGATTTATCTCTTCCAACTTTAGTTATACCAAAAGGTATTTATGCAAAATTTAGATTAAGAGGAATATATGGTGATGTTATAAAGCTTATTCAATGGGTTTATCACTGTTGGCTTATAAAAAGTGGTTATGAAACTACAACTAATCCTTCTTATACTATATATGAAAAAAATCATTTTTTAAGTTCAGATGGAGAGTTTTTATTGGATTTTTATTTACCAATAAAGTATGTTTAAAATAAAAGGAAAATTTATGAATACAAGTATCGAATATATAGCTAACTTTAAAACAACAATAGATCCATATAATGGTTTGACTATTTTAAGTGAAGATTTACCAGAAAATATATTAGATTTTGAAAAGAATTTAAATAATTTAATAGATGAAACAAAAAGTAAAAGAAATTTGATATGGATATATATAAATATAGAAAAATCAGATTATATTCCAATTATTACTAAATTTGGTTTTACTTTTCATTCTTGTAATAGTGATTACATACTTTTAGTAAAAATTTTGAAAGAAAATGCAATTGTTCCTACTTTAGCAAATCATACTTTAGGAGTAGGGGCAATAGTAATAAATAATAAGAATGAAATACTTTTAATAAAAGAGATAATTAGAAATGAGTATTATAAACTTCCTGGTGGACATATTGATGATGCTGAGATGATATCAACAGCTTTAAGTCGTGAAGTTTTTGAAGAAACAGGAATTGTTGTAGATTTTGAGAAGATTATATCAATAGGTCATTTTTATCCTCATCAATTTGGAAAATCAAATTTGTATGTACTATGTAAAGCAATTCCAAAAAGTTTAAAAATTAATATAAAAGATAAACAAGAAATTAGTGAAGCTATATGGTTAGATGTAGATGAGATGTTTAGAAGAAGTGATATTCATGACTATACAAAAACTATTGTAAAATCAGCAATAAGTAGTGGAGGATTATATAAAAATGAAGAAAATATTTTATCTCATTTAAAAAATCAATTTGAACTATTTTTTCTAAAAGAAAGCAAAAACTAAATATAATAAATTTTTAAAAAGTAAAGGATAATAGATGAAAGAAATTATAAGTACACCTAATGCTCCAAGTGCTATTGGACCATATAATCAAGCAACAGCTTTTGATAAACTAGTATTTACTTCAGGACAAATTGCACTTGATCCAAAAACTATGGAGATAGTAAGTGGCGGAGTACAAGAGCAAACAAAACAAGTTATGGAAAATTTAAAAGCTGTTTTAGAACAAGCTGGAACTTCTTTTGAAAATGTTTTAAAAACAACTTGTTATTTATCTGATATGGATAATTTTGTAGCTTTCAATGAAATCTATGGACAATATTTTAAAGGTGAAACAGCACCAGCTAGAAGTACAGTTGCAGTTAAAACATTACCTAAAAATGTTTTAGTTGAGGTTGATGTAATTGCATTTAAAAACTAAATAGTTTTAAAACAATAGGTCATGTTTTTGACCTATTGAGACACGCTTTCAAACGAAAAACATAAACTTTGCTATAGACACAATACCAATTGAAAGTATAAAAGCATAGGTATGAAAATATTTCATAAATTTTACAGGCTCTTTTTTAATGATCTTACAAAAAATAGTGTAGATTACACCCAAGATAATTAGTAAAACTAAAAAAACTTTCAACCATAAAAACATTTGCAAAGAAGTATTAAAATAACCAGCTTCACTATTTATATATTTTGTAAACATATACCCGCCACTTGCTATAAGAGTTATGACAATTAATGGATATATTATAATTCCTCTACCAACAATCGCACTCATCATATTATCGTAAGTATCTTGTCCAAATTTCTTCTTAACAGCAGGGAATATGAATATGTCTGCAAATATAAAACCTACAAAAATTATTGCACATAACAAATGTACTACTTGAACCAACGTATATTCCATACCTATCCTTTTTATTTATTAAAAATTATAATCAATAAAAAGGCAAGTTTTCTTAACAAAAGTCAATTTATTTTAAACTCAAACCAACTCTTTGTTTTTCTAAATCTATACTTATAACTTTTAAATTTTCTAGATTTTGATTTATACTTAAAACTTCACTTGGATGTGAAATTCTTTTTTCACTTATTTGTGAGATATGAAGTAGGGCATCATTTTTTAGTCCTATATCAACAAAAGCACCAAAATCTGTAATGTTTCTTACAATACCACTTAATACAAAACCTTCTTTTAAATCATTTATATCTAAGATATCATTTGAGAATTTAACTTGATTAAACTCGAATCTTACATCATATCCAGGTTTTAAGAGTTCATTTACAATATCTTTTAATTTTAAACTACTTGTATTTAGTTCACTTGCAGTTTTATCAAAATCTTTTATCTCTTCAATTTTGTAATTTTTTTGCAATTTTGATGTTAATTCATAATCTTCAGGATGTATAGCTGTATTATCTAAAATAGATTTACCGTCTTTAATTCTTAAAAATCCAACACATTGTTCATAAGCTTTTGCCCCTATTCCTTTTACATCAAGAAGTTCTTTTTTAGAGCTAAATTTTTTTATCTTTTCTCTATGTTCTACTATGTTCTGTGCCAATTTTTCACTAATTCCAGAGATAAATGATAACAACTTATATGAAGCAGAGTTTAAATCAACACCAACTTTATTTACAAGGTCAATTGTAATATTTTCTAATTTTTGTCCTAACTCTTTTTGATTTACATCGTGTTGATATTGCCCAATACCAAGTGATTTAGGATCTATTTTTACAAGTGCTGCCATAGGGTCACGAAGCCTTTGAGCAATAGAAATAGCTCCTCTAATAGTAACATCGAGATTTGGATATTCTAAGCTTGCAATCTTTGAAGCAGAGTATACGCTAGCTCCAATTTCACTAACGATTGCATAGTTTATACTTAAATTCTCTTTTTTTATTAATTCATCTATAAAAGATGCTGTTTCTCTACTTGCAGTACCATTCCCAATAGCAATAGAAGTAATTTTATATTTTTTAATTAATTCTAAAACTATTTTAGTTGAATTCACAAAATCTTCTTTAGGTTTTGTTGGATATATCACACCACTATCTAAAAATAATCCATTTTCATCAATAACTGCTAATTTACAACCTGTTTTATACCCTGGATCAATTCCTAGAATTATTTGATTTAACAAAGGAGCAGTTAGTAATAACTCTTTTAAATTTTTCCCAAAAAGTTCAATTGCTTCTTTAGACGCCTTTTCTTTAAGATTTGTTATTGATTCTTTTTTTAAAGCAGGAAGAAGTAATCTTTTTAAACCATCTTTGTATGCATCAAAAACAAAATCTTTTGAACTAGAAGCATTTGATGGAATTTTATATTTTTTTATATTTTCTAAAATGTAGTTTTCATCTATTTCAATTTTTATATTTAGTTGTTTTTCATTTACTGCTCTTAAAATTGCTAAAACTCTATGAGATTTAATATATTTAATTTTTTCAGTTGTATTTACAAAGTTTGAATAGACACCATTTTTATCAAAATCTTTGGTAGCACTTATTTCTAAGATACCCCAATTTTGTATTAGGTTTCTCAAAACTTCTTTTGATTTAAAATCATCTGCATATCTTTGAGCAATTATATCTTTTGCTCCATTTATAGCTTCGTCAATGGTTGTAATATTTTCATTTAAAAATTGTTTTGCTTTTTGCTCACACTCTTCTTTGTTATATCTCATACTTTGAATTATATTTGCTAAAGGTTCAAGTCCATTTTCAATTGCTTTTGATGTTCTTGAAGATTTTTTTTCTTTAAAAGGAGAGTATATATCTTCTAAGGCTTGAAGAGTTTGTGCTTCATTTAAATTCTTTTCTATTTTATCATCTAAAAAATTTCTCTCTTTTAGAATCTCTTTTATCTCTTCTTTTCTTGCTAATAGTTTTTTTGAATACTCATAAACTTCTTCAAAGTCTCTAAGTTGTTCATCTGTTGCTCCATTTGTAAACTCTTTTCTATATCTTGCAATAAATGGTATAGTGCAACCTTCGTCTAAAAGCTTTATTATATTTTCAATAACTTTAATAGGTAAATTAGTTTTTTGTTCTAATAGTTGTGTTAAATTCATTTTGTATCTTTGTTTTGTATTTAGTTTAGGAAGCTTTCATAAACAAAAGTTTATGAAAGTTTAAAGAAGATTAGTCTAAATCGTTAAAATTTCCTCTGTTTTGTTGTGAATAACTATCACTGTAATCATAATTGTCATATTCACTATAATCAACTGTAAAAATTTTTGGATAACCCAATTTTACTAACTCTTTATCTATATTTTCTTCACTTAATCTATTTTTCACTCTACTCATTATAAGCTCAATGTCCTCTTCTTTTACATCATTTGCTCTTAATTCATAAATAATAGCTAAATCCATTTTTCCCTTCTTGTTTAAATATGTGTAGTTTTAATATAAAAACTATCTAAAATAAAAATAATTGCCTTAATGGACAAAATATTTGCAGTTTCATCAACTGTATGATATCCAGTTGTTGGAACTTGTAAAGTAGCACCTTGAATTTGTCCATTTGACTCCATAACAATCCTACCAAGCTCAGTACTTCCAATGCTAAGTGGTTTTAAACCTTGCTCGACTCTTAATTTGTTTTTTTCTTTAATAAAATCATCTTTACATGAAAACGAGATTTTATTTTTTTTACAAAAATCTTTAAGCTCCTTTAGAAGTGGAGATTTGAATTTTGCATTTACATCTTTATTTCGTAAAACTACAAGTTGTCTATCTGCTTCCTCTCTTGTTTCATATGGGCTTGTATCAAGAACTATAAGTTTGTCTGTTGAAGTTTTATTTTTTTTAAACCATTCATGAACAAATCTCCAACTTTTTCCAGCTTCTTCTTGTGCTGTAAAAAAAGCAGTTCCTTGAAAACCATGTTGATATAAGTATAAAATAATTGCAGCACTTAAAACATTATCAAGTTGAGCAGAGATTAAATCACCATTTGTTTTGAGCCTATCACTAAAAGCTATTGGAGTACTAGGAAGTAGATGATTTAAGCCATCTATTTCAAAAATAAGATTATTTATTTCTTCTTTTAAAAAAGAATTTTTTATTTTACCAAGTCCTAAATAACCACCACTATATGGTTCATAGGCATGAACACTTTGATTTATATAACGTTTAGAAATTTGTTGGAAAGTTTGTTCAGATAAAGAATTCCCTCTTAAATCAGATCTATTTTTTGCTAAAAATGCTGCAAATTGAAATTCATTTGGGCCTGTGCAAATAATTCCATGTCTATCGATATGGGCACTTAGTATACCATTTGTTGGATTTTTCCCACTGGCAACTAAAAGTCCATCATAGTGTTCAGTTTTGATACCAATTTCTTCTAGTTCTCTTTTTAAATATAGTAAAAATGAGTGTTCAGCTCCTGTTACGGATGGAACACGAATAAGTTGTTTTAGTAGGTCTAAAAATAGTGTAAAATCTTTCTGCTCATCTAACAATGAAGCACCCAAACTATTCTCCTGAAATTTAATAGAATAAAGGTTTATTCTGTGGTGAAATTATAAACTATATAATTGGAAATTTTCTAAAAGTTAGCTTAACTTTAAGAAAATATAAATAACTAGTAATTTAATCAAGATTATTTTAATTAATATTTAAAAAAATTAAAGATATAATTTAAAATATTTTTAGATAAAAAATTTAAATAAGGAATAGTATGGCACAGTTATCAGAACTTGAACTTTTAAAAGCATCAAGAAATCCACTTAGAGTAATTGATGATTTATATAAAGAGGCTTTGGAAGGAATTCCTCTAAAAGATGAATATATAGGACTTTTAAAGTGGTATGGAATGTATCCACATATAAACAAAGATGGTTTAGAAGATAAAAAATACTTCATGAAAAGAATAAAGCTTGTAGATGCAAGAATGAATTTAGAACAATTAAGAGTTATGAGTGAAATTGGACAAAAATATGCAAAAGGTCTAGTGGATTTTACAACAAGACAAAATGTTCAATTTCATTATATTGAAATAAAAGATTTACCAGCTATTTTTGATATGTTAGGAAGTGTAAATTTAACTTCTAGAATGGCATCAGGTGATGGACCTAGACCTATTATGACATGTCCTGTGAGTGGGATTGATGAGGGAGAAATTTATGATGTTCAAGAACTTTTAAAAACTGTAGATAGCTATTTTGATCAAAACGATGATAGATTTTGTAATTTTCCTAGAAAATACAAAATAGGAATTAGTGGATGTAAATGTCACTGTGCTGCTCATGAAATACAAGATGCTGCTTTTACAGCATTTAAAACAGAAAATGGCGAAGTTTTATTTGATTTAACTATTGGTGGGGGATTGTCAAAATCTAAACAAATTGCTACAAGAGCAAATAAATATGTAAAACCAGATCAAGTTTTAGATGTTGCTGTAGCTTGTGCAGAAATATTTAGAGACAATGGAAATAGAGACAATAGAAATAAAGCAAGAGTAAGACATCTATTAAATGATTGGGGAATTGAAAAATTCGTAGAAGAGATTGAAAAAGCAATTGGTTACAAACTTCAAGATGGTTTTGAAGCTCGTATTGTAGCTTCTTATGAGAATAGAAACCATTTTGGAATAAATAAACAAAAACAAACTGGGTTTTCTTACGTTGGGTTTGCAACAAATTCTGGAAGAGTTGCTGGGGAAGATTTTGTAAAGTTTTATGAAATTTGTAAAAAATATAATGCTGGTGGAATTGCACTAACTGGAACTCAGAATTTTATAGTTTACGATGTAGAAGATGAGGTAGTTCAGAGTTTAGCAGATGAGTTTAAAGCCTTAGGATATCCATATAAACCAAATCCTTTTAGAGCAAGATTACAATCTTGTACAGGAAAAGAGTTTTGTAAATTTGGAATTACCGAAACAAAAGAGTACGCAAAAAAAGTTGTAGTTGAGTTAGAAAAAAGATTCCCAGATTTTCTTGAAGATGTAAGTATTGCAATTTCAGGTTGTGGAAATACATGTTCTCATCCACAAATAGCAGATATTGGATTTGTTGGTTGTTTGATGAGACATGAAGGAGAGAGGGTTGAAGGTTATGAAGTTTTACTTGGTGGAAATTTAGAAGGTACATCTAATAGTAGAATCGCTAGAAAAATTGGATTAAAAGTTCCTGCAATTGGAGTTATTGAATATATAGAAAAGCTTATTAATGATTATAAAAAAGACAATAAAGGTACTTCAAGATTTAAAGATTATTTAGCTTCTATAGAACCTGAAGGTTCAGTAAACGAGGAAGAATAAAAAAAAGGTTTAATCTAAGAGATTAAACCTTTGATTTATATTTGATTTTAACATCATACATACTTTCATCTGCTTTTTTAAGCACATAATCTAGTGTATCACCATTTTTATATTCATAGCAACCAAAACTACAAGATATTTTTAGATTTTTATTAAAATCAAAACTGATATTTGAAATATGAGTTTGTAAAATATTTATTAAAGAGAGAGTTTGATTTATATTTGTTTGAGGTAATGCAATTAAAAATTCATCACCACCCCATCTACCAAAGCTATCAGAGTTTCTTATATGTTTAGAAATAGTATTTGCAACTTTTATTAAAACTTCATCTCCTGCATGATGACCAAAATTATCATTTATTGGTTTAAAATCATTTAAATCAAAGAATATAATTGAAAATGGAGTTTTATATCTAGAAGCCAATTTTATTTCATGTTCACAGATTTCTTCTATTTTTCTTCTATTGAATATATTTGTTAATGTATCATTTGTTGCAAGAGTTAAAAGTTCTTTTTGTATACCTTTTCTTAATTTAATCTCTTTGTATAATTTATAATTTAAATATAAAATTAAAGCTATTATTATTAAAAGAGGTATAACAATTTTTAAAAATTGTTGATAATTAAGGTTCTCATTAAAATATATTTGGGAATAAGAGTTTAGTATGTTATCTATTTCATCTTTTTTTAGTTTTGAGATTACTAAATCTAAAATATCTTTAAATTGTCTATCTTTCATACCAAGTTCTATATATGAGTTTAGGTTTATATCTAAAGAAGAGTTGATTTTCAAATCTTTATAATTGTTCTTATTAATACTTGAATTCAATGAATAAATATTATTTACATAACCATAAATTTCATTTTTCTGCAGAGCTTTAAATGCTAAATCATCGGTCTCAAATTCTATAAATTCAATTTTTGGATATAATGATAATAGTTTTCCTTTCATATTTAATGAACTTAAAATTCCTATTTTTGTTTTTTCAAAAGTTGATAAATCATTAATGAAATTTTTATCAACTTTTGTTGCAATTACTAGTGGAATTTTTGCAATAGGTTTTGTATAAATTTTATCTTTTTTATTAGGATAGTCATATGAGTAAACAAAATTTACTTTTACACTATTTGAAAAAACGTAAGAAATATTGCCATTTAAAACCTCTTCAGTATTAAAAGGTTTTGATAATTTATCTGAGAATAAATGCCAAAAATCTATTTCAAAACCTTTAAATTCACTTGTTGATTTAAATGAAAAAGGCGGATTGGAATCTTTTAATAAAAGTGTAAATTGATTTTTATCTAGATAATCTTTTTGACTACCATTTAAGATTAAGTACTCTTTATTAAAAATTATTGAGTTTGAGTTAAAAGTATTAATACTTTTATTTATTCCACTATATGTATAAAATTTCTTGATATCTTCAATTCTATCTATATTAATATTTCCTAGGATACCCAAATCAAATTTTGATAAATCTTTTAAAACATTGCCCTCATAAATTAATTCATCCAAACTTTTATTTTGACTATTGTATTTTTCAAAAATTAATTTTGCAGTCTCTTCTATATTTGAAAAAGCATATTCCCAACCCATTAATGAAGCTTTGTCAAAACTTTGAACTCTGTAAGGATTTGTCAAAACTTCATTCTGAGATGTAAAAATTATACCTTCGTAGAAATTTAAATTTAAATAATTTGTAGAGAAGTAATTAAAATCTATACCATTTTTACTTAAAGTATAAGGTTCATTTGATAGATAACATGCCATAAGATCAGTTTTATTATTGATTAAATCATCTACTTTTCCACTGTGAGGTAAAATTTTTAGAGTTGACATATCAATATTTTTATCATTATTTAAAATTGATTTTATTGTCGCACTTTCAATAGCGTCATTTGTTATCATAACTCTTTTGTTTTCTAAATCAGAGACGCTGTTTATATTTTTATTTTTTAAGCTAATTAGTATAAGAGGAGATTCTTGAAAAATACTAGATATGAAGACAACATTTTTATCATTGTACTTTTCTAAAATAAGAGAAGATTTTCCAATACCATATGTTGCATCATTATTGATTACTTCATCAACTATATTTACATTTTGGTTAAATGGTTTAATTTCTACATCTAATCCAAAATCATCATAAAATCCTTTTTCCTTAGCTATATAGTAACCTGCGAATTGAAATTGGTCAAGCCAGTCCGGATATAAAGTGATTTTTTCTTTGGCAAATAAATTTGAATAAATAATTAATATTAATAATAATTTTCTAATAAACATTTTTAATGATATAAAAAATTATATAAATACAATATTAATCAAAATATTATTTGAATTTAAAATTTCATGATTCTATCTTCAAAACTTAGTTTTACAATATCTCCAACTTTTAAATTTTCATCACTGCTGTTAACTATTAAATTCTGTCCATTTGCAAAAATTGTAATTTCATTGAAGTTACCATAAAATATATTTTCTTTTACAATTCCCTCTATTTGACCATTTTCAGATATTTTGATATTTTCAGGTCTTATATAACTATTTTCGTCTATTTTTGTTATTTTTCCTAAAAAACTTGCACAATAAAGAGTTTTTGGATTGTTATATAACTCTTTTGCTGTACCTACTTGTAAAATATCTCCACCATGCATTATTGCGATTCTATCTGAAAGGAAAAAAGCATCTTCTTTGTCATGAGTGATAAATAAAGCAGTTATATTAAACTCTCTTATCATCTCTTTTAATTCAGTTCTTAAAATATTTCTTAGCTCTGTGTCGATATTACTCAATGGCTCATCAAGAAGTAGTATCTTTGGTTTATTTATGATAGCTCGTGCAAGTGCAACTCTTTGTTGTTGACCTCCACTAAGTTCATGAGGATATTTTTTTTCGTGACCTTTTAATTTAGTTTTTTCTAGGATTACTTCTAACTTTTCTTTTGAAGCGTTACTTCCAAATAGAATATTTGAAGCAACATTTATATGCGGAAGAAGTGCATAGTTTTGAAATACAATAGCAACTTTTCTTTTATTAGGTTCAAGATTTATATTGTTTGAAAATACTTTTTCTTGATCTATTGAAATTTCTCCACTATCAGGTTTTTCTAATCCTGCAAGCATTCTTAGAAAAGTGGTTTTTCCACTTCCACTAGTTCCTAGAATTGTGAAAATTTCACCTTCAATTAAATCTAGATTAAGACTATTTGCAACGCAAATATCACCTTTACAAAATGTTTTTCTTAGATTTTTTATTTCAACTATTTTTTTCATTTCATCTTTCTTTTTGGTTTATAATTTAAAAGTAATACAGCAATTGCAGTTGAGCAAACAAGTATTAAAGAAGGAAATCCTGTTTTATAAAGCATTTCATTACTTGCTAATTCATAAACTCTAATTGCTAAAGTATCATAGTTAAATGGTCTTAAAATTAAAGTAGCTGGTAGCTCTTTTGCTATGTCAATATATAAAATTAAAAATCCACTTAATAAATATGGTTTTAAAATTGGAAGATAAATTTTAAATATTGACTCTTTTTCATTTTTACAAAAAATTTTACTAGCATCATCAAGAGAACTATTGATTTTACTAAAACCATTTTCAACACTTCCAATGCTTGAAGCAAAATATCTAGTGGCATAAGCATAAATTAAAATAATAAAAGAGCCACTAAAGAACATATATCCTAAAGCTTTGTCAATATAATTTGCTATTAAAAGTAATCCAACAGCTACTACAGCTCCTGGGATAGAATATCCTAGCATAGAAAGCTTATGCGTTATACTTGAAAATTTTGTTGGAAATTTTCTTAAAAAATATACTATAAAGAATGCTAAGAATATTATAAAAGAACTAGATATTATATTTAGTTTTAGTGTATTAAATAAATATGAAAATGCTGTAAAGTCTAAAGTATTAATATCTAAAAATGTCCAATAAATTAACACAGAAGTTGGAATAAAAAGTGTTATAGAAGCTATTAAAAATGAGATTAAAAATGCTAAAAAATTCCATTTACCCTTTAAATTTATTTTAGAAGCTTTTTCATCACTATTTGTAGAGCTTGAAAATCTAAATTTTTTTCTAATGTTATGCTCAACTAAAAGAATAGAAAATACAAAAATTAGTAAAACAATAGCTATATTAATAGCTCCACTTAAATCACCATAACCAAACCAATTTTTAAAAATTCCAACGCTAAATGTTTCAACTCCAAAATATAAAACTGTACCATAGTCGCTTAGTGTTTCCATAATAGCTAAAATTGCTCCCGCAAAAATAGCAGGGTATGACAAAGGAAGATAAACTTTAAAAAAAGCATTTACAGGATTTAATTTTTGTAAAGAAATTAGTTCAACTATAGTTTTTGAAATCATAGAAAAAGAGACTCTAGCTAAAATAAAAACATAAGGAAACATAGCAATAGTAAATATAAATATTACACCAGGCATATTTAAAATGTCAAGTTTTATAGATGTATCATCAAAAAATTGTGATAGAAGTCCACGAAATTCAAAAAAACCAACGTATGTGTAACCAAATATGTATGCAGGGTAAGCTAAAGGAAGAACAAAACAAATTGAGAAGAATTTACTTCCGAAATATTCAAATCTTGCACTTAAATAAGAAGTAATTACTCCAATGATTACTACAAATATTGCAGTACCTACTATTAAATACGATGTATTTAATGTATAGTCTAATAAAAAGCTACTTTCTAAATACTCTTTGTTTAATGAGCCACTAAAAAGAAAATATACTATTAGAATTAAAATAGGTAAAGAGATTAATAACCCCAAAATAGGGGCTATAAAAGATTTTAGATTTTTTATTTCCAATTTCCTTTTGTTGCTATTTCAACAGCTTTTTTTGTCTCTTTCCCAACTTTATTTAAAGCTATTGTATCTTCTTTGAATTCACCCCATGAAGCTACAATTCCAGCTGGTTTAACTTTCGGATTTATTGGATATTCATAATTTCCTTGAGCTAATTCTCCTTGAGCTTCAACACTTGTTAAGAATTCTATTAATTTTATAGCATTTTCTTTATTTGGTGAAAATTTAGTAACACCTGCTCCAGAGATATTTATATGTGTTCCTGTTGTATTTTGTGCAGGAAAAAATACTTTTACCTCTTTTGCAATGCTTTCATCAACTTTATCTCCACTATTTGCCATAACACCTAAATAGTAAGAGTTTACAATAGCTATATCAGCTTCTCCAGAAGCAACTGCTCTTATTTGATCTTTGTCAGCACCTTTTGGATTTCTAGCAAAATTTTCTACTAAACCTTTTACAAACTCTAACGATTTTTCTTCTCCATTATGTGCAATAATAGAAGCAAGAAGTGATTTATTATATGCATTTGTAGAACTTCTTGTTATCACTTTACCTTTAAATTCAGGTTTTGTAAGAGAAAAATAATCACTTAAATCTTTTGGATCAATTTTTTTAGGGTTATAAACAAAAAGTCTCGCTCTTTTTGTGATTGCAAACCATTTTCTATCTTCATCTCTTAAGTGACTTGGAATATTTTCTTCTAAAGTTTTCGAAGTTGCTGATTGAAGTAAATCTCTCTCTTTTGCTTCATATAAATTTCCAATGTCTGCAGTTATAAGTATATCAGCTGGACTATTTGCACCTTCTATTGAAAGTCTTGAAACTAGTTCTTCGGCTTTTGCTGTTACAAGATTTACTTTAATTCCAGTTTTTTCTTCAAATTTTTTAAATAGTGCTTTATCTGAATCATAATGTCTTTGAGAATATACATTTACTTCATTTGTAGCAAATAAAATATTTGTAAAAAGCAAAGAACAAATTGTTAATTTTTTAAACATTTTTTGTGTCCTTTAAATTTATTTAATAATCGAATTCAATTTTAATGAAGAATCTTATAATTTTTAAACTTTGATATATCTTAATATTAAGAATGATTATCAAAAGTCTAAAAGATATGATTTAAAACTTTATTGGTATAATAATGGAATTTTTATAGAGGATTTATAATGGTTTTAATGATTGATAATTATGATAGCTTCACATACAATATTGTACAGTATTGCCTAGAACTAGGTGCAGATTTGAAAGTTATTAGAAATGATGAGTTAAGTTTAGAAGAGATAAAGGCTTTAAATCCTGAAAAGATAATAATATCTCCAGGTCCAGCTACTCCAAATGAAGCTGGAGTTTGTCTTGAAGTTATAAAAGAGTTTGCAGGAGTTGTTCCAATTTTTGGTATATGTTTAGGACATCAGGCAATTGCTCAGGTTTTTGGAGCAAAAGTAGTGCGCGCAAAAAATATGATGCATGGTAAAACTTCTCGAATAAAAGTTCTAAAAAGTACAAAAATATTTGATACTTTACCAGAAGAGTTTATTCAAACAAGATATCACTCTTTAATAGTGGAAAATATAGATTTACCAGATGATATAATTGTTACATCAAAAAGTCTAGATGATGGAGAAATAATGTCTTTAGAAATTAAAGGTAAAAATATTTATGGTGTGCAATTTCATCCAGAGTCAATTTTAAGTGAATATGGTCATAAAATCATAGATAATTTCTTAAAAATATAATTATGAACCAAAATAGATTTAAAATTTACTTTTTTTTACTTCTTATTTTTATTACAGGATTATTATTTTTAAAAGTGGAATACTCTTTGAGTATTTCATATAAAGAAGCTTTAAATTTATTTGTAAATGAATCTGTTTTATCTATTATTACAAATATTTCTACCTATATTTTTGGACAAAATGATTTGGCATTAAGAGGACCTTTTGTAATTTTTTATGTTTTAAGCTCATTCTTAATGCATAAAATTACAAAAAATTATTTTAAATATGAGAAAGATAGATTTATAAATATAGTAATATTTATGACATTACCTGGTGTTTTAAGTGCTTCTTTATTAGTTAATACAGCAATAATAGTTATCTTTTTTACTTTAATTTATATTTATTATTATCAAACATACCAAAAACATTTGTATGTAATTCTTCCATTTTTACTTTTAGTTGATAACTCTTTTGCCATATTATTTTTATCACTGTTTTTCTTTTCTTTTAAAACAAAAGATAGACTATTATTGTATTTAAGTGTAACATTATTCTTTTTATCACTTTATATATATGGATTCTCAACTGATGGAAAACCAAAAGGTTTTTTAATAGATACTGTTGGTATTTATTCAGCAATATTTTCACCAGTATTATTCTTATATTTTTTATATGCTATATATAAGGTAGCTTTTTCGAAAGATACAAATTTAGTTTGGTATATAAGTTTTACAGCATTAATTTTGTCCATAATAATATCTTTTAGGCAAAGAGTTTATATAGAAGACTTTGCACCATTTGTTGTGATTTTTTTACCAATGATGTTAAAAATGTTTTTAAATGCATATAGAGTTAGACTTAAAGAGTTTAGAAAAGCTTACAATATTTTGGCTATTTTAATTATCTTTATGCTTTTTATAAACGTATTTTTAACTTTTATAAATAAACCTTTATATTATGTTCTACCTGAACCAAAAAAACATTTTGTTTACCAATACCACTTTGCAAAAGATTTATCAAAAGAATTAAAGGCAAAAAATATAAATAATATTATAGTAGATGATAATGAATTAGCTTTGAGATTAAAGTTTTATCAAATAGAAGTTGGAGATAGATATTTTTTATCTACAAAAGAATTTTATAATTATGATGAAAAAATAGCTATAAATTATCTAGGTAAAGATATATTTTTTGTCTATATTAAAAAATTATAATCAAGAAAGCATCGATATTATTTGAATTTATACTAATAATATTGCTTGTATCAATAATATATTCTATATTTATTCCAAAGAATAATATAAATAAATTTCATGAACTTAAAAATAGAGTTACTTTATATTTGAAACTTCTTAGATATCAAGCTTTGCTAGATCATAAGTATGATGAAGATATTTCATTATGGAATAAAAAAAGATGGACAATGAAATTTTTTAGATGTAATCAAAATATTGGAGGAATATATTTTGTCATATATAGTGATAATAATATGACAGGTCATCCGAATCAAATAGAAAGTTTAAAAGATCCTCTTACAAATAAGTATATATATTCAACTAATTCTTGTGAAGAAAACATGTCAAATAGTAAATATGCATTACTTACAAAAAATTATAATATTAAAAATATTGATATGAGTTGTAATAATACAGATTCATTAGGACAACTTTCTTTTGGAAATGATGGAAGAGTTTATTCCAAGTTATCAAATTTTTCAAATGAAAAATATTCATATGAAATAAGTGACTCATGTAATATAAGATTCATATCAAACGATAATGAGATTTTTGAGATAAAAATTTCACCAAATACTGGACAGATACAATGAAATTAGACAATTTCCAAAATTTAAGCGGTATTTAAGCGTATAGCTCTTGACAACTAAGAAAAATCCTATTATAATTCCCGTCCAATTTGACCAAGAGTGGTTAAGTTAAGATCTTTAAAAAATCAAGTAAGTTTGTAAAGATAATAATCTTTGTAAACCGAATATGTT
>RRZU010437506.1_pt1 | contig 21097 bp, 19 predicted proteins | sample 2165561 | NCBI WGS metagenome assembly RRZU01 (sample SAMN10456909, study PRJNA506462) | wastewater metagenome | isolation source: wastewater sludge | place: USA: Moscow, Idaho | reverse complement strand
GTTCACTATATCAAGATCTGATATCTCGGTTTCATTGTGAACCTTCATGCAGTCTCTTACTACCTCCATGTTATCTTCAATGATTCTATAATTCAGTTGATTAAGCCATTTTTCCTCTACAAACATCCTGTATGAGTTCAGGATTGCATCCGTAAATATATCATCCTCTTTTAATACCTGAAGCTTTTCAGGATAAAGTTCAAGAGACTTTATGTTGTCATATACAGTCCCTGGCGGAACTCCGAATCTCTCATTTCTTTCTTCCTGAGAGTAGTAATCAAAAACATTTTCCTCGCTTCTGTACTGTCTGTATTTTTCAAGATATATCCCATCTGCGCCATAGTCCTTTGAAAACTCCTCAACAAGCTCATCAGGAGTCATTTTCATGCCTGCATTCACCAGTCCGTCCAGCATTGCCTGGTAGCATGCGGCAAGGATGAGATATACATTTGAGTGAGGATTTGGAGCTCTCAGCTCAAATCTCGTTGCCAGCGGAGATTCAATATCCTTAATGAGTCCTATGAGTATTGATCTGTTTCTGGAAGGGGTTTTGACTGATTTCCCAAGCGACGACACAATACATATAGGCGCTTCAAAGTGAGGCTTAAGTCTGTTTAGCGAATCTATGCTGTTTGCAACAAACGGATTAATCACTTCGTAATTTTTCAATATTCCCATGAGCGTAGAAATTGCAAAGCTGCTGGCATAGTTATTTTTGTGATCGGCATGAGTAAACAAGTTTACTCTTCTTCCGGAGTCGAGCTTTGCCGCTACTCCTATATGCGTGTGTTTTCCGCTTCCGGCAACTCCTTCGATAGGCTTTGCTCTGAAAGTTACTTCAAGTTCGTATTTGTGAAAAATATCTTTAATGAGATGCCTTACTATTACTTCAATGTCTGCTGCATGCATTTCGGTACTGTATTTCCAGTCAATCTCCAATTGTTCCATTACATGATTTAGTTTTCCAGTCACATTTATTTTGGATTTTATGCCTCCTACTTCTTTGTGTCCCATTTCAGGCTCAAATCCGTAGTGCTCCATAATTTCAAGAGTTTTTTCAAGTGCGCTTCTTACGCTTCCATCCGTTCTTTTCCAGTATTGCTCCTTAAGCATCTGAGAAACTGAGAGTTTTTCTTCATCAGCTTTATCTTCAGGAGTTTTTACCCAGAACTCAAGTTCGGTTGCAGATGTCAGTACTATTTCTTCGATTTTTTCATCTGCTGTTATTCCAACTTCTTCCTTGAATCCAGGTTTTGAGTCAACATACCTTATAGCTTCCCGCTTAAATCTGTCAGCTGATTTTTTTAAAAGAGAGCGAGAACAAACCATCTTATTGTCATGTATTAGAAACGATGGAATTATTAGCGTTCCGACAAATTTTCCGTTAAAGTGCATATTGTTGTAATTATAGTCAACATACCAGTCTACATCCCTGTCAGGAAGTATTATTACCTTTGCGTTGTCAAGCGTCGCAATGTCATGAAGGACAACACTTGAACCGTCAGTCTGAACTCCAAGCTTGAGCTGTTTGTCCATATCTTCCAGGAACAGGCTTACAGGAATTCTTTCATCAGTGCCATTTCCACCAAAATCAACTCCAACATAGGATACAAATTGGATTTCCGGATGATTTTTCAATAATTCAGTAACAGTTTCAACTGTACGTCCTTTTTTTTCAATCTTAAAAACAAGCTCACTTAAATTCACTTTTTCCAAATTCATAAATAACCCTTTCCGAACTTTATCAGCAACTAACAATGTTTTAAAATCTCACTAAGCGCAATCTGAGCACCAATTTTTGAATGCTCATATGTCAGGCCTCCTTGAAAATATACTGTAAACGGCTCCTTGATAGGTGCATCTGCACTCAGTTCAATTGATGATCCCTGAATGAAAGCACCAGCTGCCATTATTACCTCAGAATCGTAGCCAGGCATAGCCCAGGGTTCTGGCGTGACAAACGAATCTACTGGCGCGGCTTTCTGTATTCCTCTGCAGAAGCTGATTATTTCTTCTTTGCTGTTTAGTCCAACAGATTGAATAATATCACTTCTCTGATCAGAAAATTTTGGGAAAGTGTCATATCCATAATTTTCAAACAGCTTTGCACAGAACACTGCACCTTTTTTTGCATTTGATACTATCATTGGCGCAAGAAACAATCCCTGAAGCAAGGTCCTGGTTGTTCCAAAAGTAAGACCGCACTCTTTTCCTATACCTGGAGAAGTCATTCTGTCTGCAACTATATCGACAAGTTCTTTATTCCCGCATATATATCCACCGGCAATTGCAAGGCCACCCCCTGGATTTTTAATCAGAGATCCTGCCATTATATCTGCACCCGCTTCAATCGGCTCTCTTGTTTCGATAAATTCACCATAACAGTTGTCAACCATTACTATGATTTCAGAATCGATGTTTTTAACAAATTTAACCACCTTTTCGATATCATCTATAAGGATTGATTTTCTTCTGCTGTATCCCTTTGATCTCTGAATATAGACCATTTTTCTTGAATTTGAGCTCTTAACTGCTTTTTCGATTTCAACATAATCAAAATCTCCGTTCTCAAGAAGATCTATCTGTGTATAAACTACTCCCTGGCTTATGAGTGAATGATAGGAATCTGATATCCCTATTACTTTGTCAAGGGTGTCATAAGGCTTTGAAGAAATCGAAATAAGCTCAAACCCGCTCTTCAGTATGCCCTGAAGGCAAAGCGTCAGTGCATGCGTTCCGTTGACGATTGTCGGCCTTACTATCGAGTCCTCGGATTTGAATATATTGGAAAAGATCTCTTCCGTTTTTTCTCTTCCGGAATCATTGTATCCATATCCAGTATTCCAGGCAAAATGAGTATCGCTTAATCTTGCTCTTCTCATCGCATCCAGGACTTTAAGGCTGTTGTATTCTCTAACTGTATCAATATCCAGAAACAGCGGCTGCAATTCTTCTTCAATTCTTCTGGTCTCTCTTATGACATCACTTCTTATACCAAAACTATTTTGTAATAAATCCTCTAAAACGTTCTGCATTACTCCTCCGTAAATTTACCTTAAAACATTATACTACACATCCTGCAAGAATTAAATATATTTTTTAAAAATTTAGCATTCTATTTATATTTCGACTTAAGTCGAACATTACAAAGAATAAAAATGTCTGAACAGCTTTATAAGATCGATATGATCTTTTGTTCCTGCAAGCTCTCTTATTGAGTGCATTGACAGCATCGGATTTCCTATATCTACCGAATCTATGGGAAGATGCGTCAGTGAAATAGGCCCTATTGTCGATCCACCTGGCTGATCTGAACGATTTACAAAAATCTGATACTCAAGTCCGAGATCTTTGCATAAAGATATAACAGTTCCAGTGCTTTTTGAGTCTGATGTGTATTTTTTGTTTGCACTCTGTTTTACGGTCAGTCCACTGTTCATCTTCGGTTTATTGGTTGGATCGCTCTTGTCGCTGAAATTCGGATGAACAGCATGTGCCATGTCTGCTGATATCATGAATGATTTTTCTATTGCCTGCAGGAAATCTTCTCTTCCTCTTCCGAATGAAAGAAGTATTCTTTCTGCTATATTGCTCAGTATATCTGAATCCGCACCATTTTGAGCAGAGCTTCCGATTTCTTCGCCGTCAAATCCAGCCACGAGTTTTATTCCTCTGCCTTCACGGCTTTCTACAAGCGCTCTTAAAGATGCATGGAGCATGGCTATGTTATCTATTTTCTTTGATGAAATCATTTCTTTGTCTATTCCTACAAAACCTGCCTTTTGAGTGTCGTAGAGGTTAAGGTCATATGACAGTATGCTGTCTTTTTCGATCTGAAGATGCCTTGAAATCTCATTGAGAAGAATGTCTCTGTCGATTTCTCCTCCTTTTATCCCAAATACCGGAATCATATGCGCCTGCCTGTCAATTTTAAATCCATTATTTACTTCACGGTTCATGTGGATTGCAAGATTTGGTATGATGCATATGTCCTCTTCAAAATCTACCAGCCTCATTTCCGGCTCCATTGGATCTTCACTTTTCAGGTGCACACAGCCTGCCATAGACAATGGCCTGTCAAACCATGTGCTAAGGATTGGTCCGCCGTATATCTCGGTGTTAAGCTTTATATAGTCATCCTGTTTAATCACTGCATTGCTCTTTATAGATATCGAAGGCGAATCCGTATGAGATCCAATTATTTTGAATCCATCATCAAGAGAATCTATTCTGAAGGCAAATATCGAACCTTTTTTGCAAAAGAAGTATTTTCCACCAATCTTCAGACTCAGTTTTTTACCTACATCTATTTCTTCAAAAGAATTCTCAATTAGATATTTTCTTGCATAGTCTGCAACATGGTATATAGATCTTGCATTGTCAAGAAATTTAAACAAATCTCTGATTTCACTTTTCATATCCAAGCTCCTTTGTCGTCAATCAATTTTTTTAAGCTTTGCAAAATTTGCATCAATTTTTTTTAATCCTGCTCCTTCAAAAACTATTGTATATATTCCGTTATTTTTAGCTACTATTTTCCCATTGCCAAAAACAGGATGTTTTACCTTTGCTGCAATATCAAATTCCTCAGAAGGTTCTTCTGTGGGCTTTAGTGTTTCAGCTTTTTCAAGTCTGTATTTTTCCTTATATTTATTATAAAGAGAATATCCTTCAAACTCTCTGTTTTTAGGCATTTCAAGTTTTCCATTAAGCAGTTTCTGCGGTATGTCTTCAAGAAATCTTGAGGCTCTCTGATTTGTTGTTTTTCCAAATATAGTCCGCTCTGTCGCATAGGTAAGATAAAGCAGCTCTTCAGCTCTCGTCATTCCCACATAGCATAGCCTTCTTTCTTCCTCAAGCTGTGTCTCATTTATGAGGGATCTGCTTATCGGAAACACGCCTTCCTCCATACCTACCATGAATACGACTGGGAATTCGAGCCCTTTTGCACTGTGTATGGTCATCAGAGTGACCGTGTTTTCGTCGTCGTCCATGGAATCAATATCGGTACTCAGGGATATTTCTGTAAGAAAATCTTCGAGCTTCTTTTCTGGATTGTTGTTCTCATACTCCTGCGCCACAGCTATGAGCTCCTGAATGTTCTCAAATCGAGTCTGATATTCTATGTCTCCCTCATTTTCAAGCTCTGAGAGATAGTTTGTATTTTCAATTACTTTTTTTATAAGATCTGATATGTTTATGACTTCGGTCATGCTTCTGAAAGAGCTTATAAGAATTACAAAATTACGTACTGTGTTTTTCAGTTTTGAAGAAAACTCGACATTTTCAAGGTCTATCATCGCACTGTATATTGACTCTCCAGTAATTCCTGCCTTATCTTCGAGTTTTTCGACAGTCCTTGCCCCGATGCCTCTCTTTGGTACATTTATTATTCTTTTAAGAGCTATATTGTCAGATGGATTGCTAATCAGTTTAAGATAAGCAAGTATGTCTTTTATTTCTTTTCTGTCGTAGAATTTCAATCCACCATATATGTTATAAGGAAGATTCTTCTTAAGCAGGTTTTCTTCTATGAGCCTTGACTGTACGTTAGTTCTGTAAAGAATTGCAATATCGCTGAAATTATACTTATTCAGCGCACTGAGCCTGTTGATTTCCTGTGTGACATAAACAGCTTCATCTTTATCGCTGTAATTTTTCTTTATCTCTATCTTCACATCACTGCTTTTATCGGTCCAAAGTTTTTTGTTCTTACGTCCAGTATTTTTTGCAATTACTGCGTTTGCAGCATCAAGTATAGTCTCAGTAGATCTGTAGTTTCTTTCAAGCTTTATTATCTGAGCATCACTGTAATCCTTTTCAAATTCCAGTATATTTCTTATATCTGCGCCCCTCCAGCCATATATTGACTGGTCATCGTCTCCTACGACACAGAGGTTTCTGTGTTTCTGAGCCAGAAGATTTATCAATATATACTGAGCATGGTTTGAATCCTGATACTCGTCTACAAGGATATGCCTGAACTTGTTCTGATAGTAATCCAGAACTTCCTTGTTCTCCTTTAAAAGCTTAATCGTAAGTACTATTATGTCATCAAAATCAACCGCATTGTTTTTTTTGAGTTTTTTCTGGTAAAGGCCATAGACCTTGGATGCAAACCTTGTTTTTAAATCAACGGCATACTTTTCTTCGTACTTGTCAGGAGTTATAAGCTCATCCTTTGCATTTGAAATAACTGATGAAAAGTACGAGGGCTTCATAGTGTCTGAAATAACATTCGCTTCCTTCATGCATTCTTTTATAAGGGTGGCCTGATCATAGCTGTCGTAAATAACAAAATTGCTGCTGTAGCCAATCTTCTCTATGTCCCTTCTGAGTATTCTCAGGCACATCGAGTGGAAAGTTCCAATCCACATGTTATTTACATTGCCGCTCAATATTTCTTCAAGTCGGGTCTTCATTTCCTTAGCAGCTTTGTTCGTGAATGTAAGTGCGAGTATCTCGCCTGGAAATATGCCATTATCAATGAGATTGGCAATCCTGTATGTGATAACTCTGGTTTTTCCCGAACCTGCACCCGCAAGAATCTGTAAAGGGCCATTAAGCGTTTCTACAGCTTTACGCTGTTCTTCGTTTAATAAGTTTAAATCCATCATGCCTCCTGTATAGAAAAAGGGACCTTTAGTCCCTGTGATTTAAAAATAGAATTTAAGTTTTATTTCCTGATTTTCAGGTGCCTTAATCTGATCTGCTTCATTGCATGCCATCATGTTCACGCTGATTCCTTTTGCTTCTCCTGCTTTCATGAAATAGAATGCAATTATTCCCGCTTCCAGATCAAGGTCGCTTCCAGAAGACTTTTCCATAAGAAGGTACACATCTTTTTCAGTGACTACAAAGCTCCAAGGCTGCTTATTACCCCATGAAGGTGCAAATTTTGCAAGATAGAAAACTTCCTCAAGTCCCATCTGAGATAATTTTTCCCATGTTATAACGTTTCCAAATGTGCTGTCATATACGAATTCTACCGGGCCTTTTCTTTCAGCTTTCTTATCCGTATTCTTCTTGAACACTCCGCCATACTCATATCCGAGGCCTATACATGCGACAAGAGTCTTTTCAGGGCTTATGCTGAATATATCGCTGTAATTAACGCCTTCCGTCGCACTTATCCAGCAACTTGAGAGTTCATTATCATAAAGTCTGAATCTCATCCACTCTGCCATGTATCCGCATTTAAGCTTTGTATTCTCATCATTTTTCCCAAAAAGAAGTATATACTTTGGTGCCTTGATGAGCTTTCCAAAATATCCTATTTTGCCGTCATAGTCATTGAAGAATTTTTCACCGTCTTCTACAATAGAAAGACTTATTTCACTGTCATTTATGCTTCCAGCCTTCTCTGCCTCTTTTATAATTAAAGATAAAAGATTTGAATCTACAGCCTGCTTTTTGAATTCTCTTACGGATTTGATTTCTGTCATTATTTTTTCGTAATTCATAATTATTCCTCCCTGAATATTATTATATAATTTTGATACATCTTAACCGTCATCCCGTAAATCCGACTTATAAATCTGATAAAAGCCTAAAAATCATTCTCGATGAATTTTACAAGTTCATTTACTACCTTATCTTCATCAGGTCCCATTGCATAAATAGCAATTTCACTTTCCTTAGGTATTGCAGCCGCAAGAAGCCCCACAACACTTTTTGCATTTATTGGTCTACCCATATATTCAAGAAAAACAGTAGATTTATAATTTGCAGCAATTTTTACAAATTCAGATACTGATCTTGCATGAAGTCCAATCTCATTTACAATTTTTGTTTCTATTCTGTACATGTTTGCCCCTTGACCTTTACAGTAATTTTATTCCATTTTCTTCACATCTGATTATCATTTCCTCGTCCCATACCGAAGCCTGCACTTCACCTATATGCGCCTTTTGAAGGAAAAACATGCAGATCCTGGATTGTCCTATTCCACCACCTATAGTGAAAGGCACTGTACCTTCAATTATACTCTTTTGAAACTCAAATTCAAGTTTATTTTCCTGATTCCTTATTTTACATTGCTCAATAAGTGCTTCTGAATCAACTCTTATACCCATAGATGAAAGCTCAAGTGCTATGTCGAGCACAGGATAATAGAATATGATGTCTCCATTCAGATTCCAGTCGTCATAGTCTGCAGCTCTTCCATCATGCATTTCGCCATTCGAAAGCATGCATCCTATCTGCATTATGAAAACCGCTTTATGCTCTTTTGCGATTTCATATTCTCTTTCTTTTGCCGTCTTATTCGGATACATCTCCAGGAGCTCCTGTGATGTTATGAAATAAATCTCGTCAGGAAGTTCTGTTTTTATCTGGGGGAATTCATAATTCATCTGGTGAGCTGTAATTTTGAATACCTCATAAATATCATGGACAATCGACTTTAATGTATCCAGATTTCTATCATCTTCATTTATTACCTTCTCCCAGTCCCACTGGTCAACATAGATAGAGTGAATATTGTCAAGTTCCTCATCACGTCTTATAGCGTTCATATCTGTATACAAACCAGTTCCTGGCTTGAATCCATATTTCGAAAGTGCCATTCTCTTCCATTTTGCAAGAGACTGAACAATTTCAACATCATGTCCTGTTTCAAGCATGTCAAATCCTACAGGTCTTTCAATCCCATTAAGGTCATCATTAAGGCCAGTTGATTTCTTAACAAAGAGAGGAGCTGATACCCTTGTGAGATTCAGCTTCTTCGCCAGCTCTTTTTCGAATTTATCCTTCAGGGTCTTTATCGCTATTTCGGTTTCCATAATGTCCAGTTTGCTTTCATAGCCTTCTGGTATTATCAATTTTTCAACTCCCATTTTTGTTCTCCTTAGATTATTTGATTTTTATTTCATGAATTGCTTCATATTCCTTTTCATAATGAAATTCGCACTCAAAATATTTCTCAAGCCTTACAAGATGTCCCAAAAGCCTCTCGTATCTGTCATATGGAACAGAAACTGCATATTCTTTCTTTCCTGTATTATTTATTTTGCTTCTCAATGCGATTTCAAATTCATCAAGCAATAAAGCATCGCTGTATGCACGACCAGTTCCATTGCATCTTTCGCAGCTGCAGGTAAGCTTCTCTATAAGGCTCATGCTCGATTTCTGGCATATTATCTCTAAGAGGCTGTTTTTTGTTATCTTTGAATGCCTCATCTGTTTTTTCTGGTTTTTCATGATGTCAGACACATATTCATCAAGCTGCACCCTTAAGCTTTGCGGCATGTTAATAAGGTCTATTATGATTATTCCACCTATATCAAGAAGATTTATGAGCTCAAGTGATTTAAAAACAGCTTTTCTGTTTATTTCAAAGAAATGGCTTTCTTTTAGCCTGCTGTTGTCGATATACCCTGAATCAATGTCTATCACAGTCATTGCTTCAGTTTTCTCAATATGAATGCTGAAATCGGCAAATTCAAATTTCCGTTTTATGAGATTTTCTACGTTAACACCATTATGATTAAAGCAGTAGTTTTCGATGCATTCAAATCTCATATTTCTGGTCAGCATCTTTTTTCTATTTATTATATAATAATTTTTATCATTTGTTAATATATCACTGATCATAAATTTATTCAAGAGCTCATCAATCTTGCTGTCCATGTCATTTTGAGATATCCTGCTTCCTATCTCATTTTTCGATATGAACAGTGAATATTTTTCTTTAAGACAACATATATCCGAATTAATGTCTTCATAATCTGATTCAAATGCTTTTGTCCTTAGAATTAGGCCTGTACCTTCATGAGCGTTCTTTATTCTTTCTGCGACAGATTCTTTCTCAGGATTTATATTACGTGGAATCTTTAAGTTTTTTTCATTTGGAAGCAGAACTGCATAATTTCCTCTCAAAGAGATGTCCTGCGTCAACTTTGGCTTTTTTGATTCATTGCCTTCCTTTATGACCTGTACAGCAATTCTATCTCCTACCTTTGCCTTGCTGTTTTTCATTGGCATAAAGCCGGTATTAACGCCTATATTGACAAATGCAGCATCAAGTCCACTTACTATCTGCACTACTTCTCCGATAAAAACATCATCAAGCCTTGCGTCATCATTCTTTTCGATAATATCGATATATATGAGCTCTTTGTTGTCTATAATTGCATATTTGGTAAAAGACAAAGTATCTTCAATCAGTAATTTCATTTCGGTTCCTGTCTATATTATATTTATAATATCATCAGCAATCATAATTGATGCGATTTTTACTATTCTGTATGGATTGAATTCTTTTCCAAAATTCTCATTTATCGCCTTTAACATGTCTGTGGGCTTCAAAGCTCCTTCGGATGAATTAGTCAGTATCGTTTTTATGATATTTTTTTCAGGGTCATATTCAATTGAATGGATTTTTTCTCTGACATTGACATCTTTTATCTGCTTTTTCTTGTTTCTTTTTTTCAGCATAAGCTCTTCGCTTTTCATTACCTGTGCTATTGCATCAGAAATCCCGTCATTATCTGAATCGAAATAAATCTCATAAAGGCTGTGGCTCATAGTCTTTGTCAGCGGCTCTGCTTTTTCCGTCTCCTTGCATTCAATTATGTCAATGCCCTCAGGAAGAGATTCATTCATTCTCTGTAAGAAATTTATGCTATCTCCGCTGTTTTTTATGTCGATATCTATAAACTCTGCATAGCTTTCAATTCCCAGACTCAGCGCTGATGAAAAGCTGATTTTCGGATGAGGGTGAAATCCTTCGCTGTAATTTACTTCTATCATGGATCTTCTAAGAGCTCTTATGAATATCTTCAGCAGGTCCAGATGTGATATATAGGCAATATCCCCTAATTTTGTAAATCTGCATCTTAAAATCATTAGCACAGTCCCTTTCCTATATCTGTATTGATTGAACATCCAAGGCAATTTTCTCTGCAGTCTCCTGTAGTATTTTCTTCAAGCGCCTCATTCCACTCTCTTACGAGAAACGCCTTTGATACTCCAGTATCAATATGATCCCAAGGCAGTGGCTGATCTATTTTCCATTCTCCATTTGCAATTTCAAAAGGATCTATACCGTTTTCTTCAAAAGCTTCCATCCAAAGATCATATCTGAAATGCTCACCCCAGCTGTCAAACTTACATCCTTTTCTGAAAGCACTGTGAATTGCCGCTGAAAGTCTTCTGTCACCTCTTGCTATAACTGCCTCAAGAAAACTGAGGTCATAATCATGATAGTCATAGGAAATGTTCTTATGTCTAAGCTTTGCCTTAAGATACTGCTGCTTTTCTTTCATGGTCTCCTGTGAATCCTGAGAGAACCACTGGAAAGGAGTATTCGGCTTTGGTACAAATACTGAAGTGCTCACAGTAACGTTGAATCGCGGAGAAAGCTTTCCATCGTTAACTTCTCTGTTTGCATTTAAGACTGAATATGCAAGATCCACTATCCCATCGAGGTCTTCATATGTTTCTGTAGGCAGGCCTGTCATGAAATAAAGCTTCAGATTTGACCATCCGCTCTCAAATGCTTTTTTTGATGTCCTTATAAGGTCTTCCTTTGTTACTCCCTTGTTTATAACGTCTCTCAGCCTCTGAGTTCCGGCTTCTGGCGCAAATGTCAGCCCAGAGCGCCTTCCTTTTTGAACTTTTTCTGCCATCTCAATAGAGAAATTATCAAGTCTGAGCGACGGAAGAGACAAGCTGAGATTTTCGCATGTATATTTTTCATCAAGTTCATCAAGAAGCTCTTCGATTTTGCTGTAGTCGCTGCTGCTTAGGGATGTCAGTGAAACCTCTTCATATCCCGTAGCTCTGATAAGCTTTTCTGCGATTTCGAGCAGCTTTTCCTTGCTTCTCTCCCTTATAGGCCTGTATACTATTCCCGCCTGACAGAATCTGCATCCTCTTGTACATCCACGGAAAAGCTCAAGCATAATCCTGGAATGCACTACATCAATATTTGGAACAAGGATTTTTTCAGGAAAATATACTTCGTCCATTTTTCTTATTATTCGTTTCTGAATTTTTTCCGGAACACCTTCATGGGTAGGCGCTATTGAGCTGAATTTTCCAGCTTTGTCATATTCAGCTCTGTAAAGTGAAGGTACATATGCCCCTTTTACATTTATTGCGACTTCCAGAAGGAATTCATTTTTCATACCAGGATAGCTCTTACCCTTGTATTTTGAATATATGTTCATGACTTCCGGAAGCGATTCCTCTCCCTCACCGATCATTACTATATCGGCAAAATCTGCAATAGGCTCAACATTGTATGCGCATGGCCCACCGAACATTATGATAGGATCTTCTTCTCCTCTTTCTTTAAAGAATAAAGGTATACCCGACAAATCCATTATATTCAGTATGTTTGTATATGACATTTCATACTGAAGAGTAAATCCCACAAAGTCAAGGTCCTTAAGCGGAGTCTTGCTTTCAAGCGTAAAAACAGGAATTGATTTTTCTCTCATTTTTTCTTCCATGTCCGCTCCGACTGCAAAAGCTCTCTCACACCATACGTTTTCAAGCTCATTCAGTGCTCCATGTAGTATATGAAGCCCCAGGTGACTCATTCCTATCTCATATACATCAGGGAAAACAAAACCATACCTGATCATATTTTCATCAGGCTGTTTTCTGATAATATTAAGTTCGTTTCCGATGTATCTGCCAGGCTTTTCTACTTCACCCAGAAAACTGTATATTTCTTTCATTTTTCCTCCAATGGCTCTTTATTTAAAAATTGTGCTTTCAAGATACGACAGCTGTTCAAATCTCGGATCATAACGCTCCTTGATACGAAGAGCATGATAAATCTCTCTGGCCTTTTCTTTTTTTCCAATATTATAATTTGATACGATTATGCATGCCAGCATCTTCTCATAAGGAACCTTTGACTTTCTGATATAATCCCATACCTGATCAAAATATTCAACGGCCTTATTGTAATCTTTTTTGAAATGATATTGTACTCCAATCTGAAAAAGCGCTGATGTTTTCTCCTCAGAATTCAAATCAAGATTTCTTATAGCCATCTGCATAACATCTATAGCCTTCTGCCTTGCCTTGAAATAAGAAACGTAATGAGCTGATCTTTTCTGATAGTCTTCAAAAGTTTCGAGTTTCGTAAAAAATGCACCACGTACTGCCTTTACCAGCAGATATGCACTGAAAATATAAATTGCAATTATAATATAGCTGTAGCTTACGTCATTTCCCATATTCTTCTCCTATATTGATCTGAGTTGGTCGTGAGTCTTCATCAGTGTTTTCCGGAAGCTCACTTAAGCTTGTTATGCCAAATTCAACTAAAAATTTTTCTGTCGTGCTGTATAATATTGGCTTGCCTATCTTGTCCAGCCTGCCGCTTTCATATATGAGTCCATTATCATACAGATTGGATATGGCACTGTCAGATTTTACTCCACGTATTTCATCTATCTCAACTTTTGTTACCGGCTGTCTGTAGGCAATAATGCTTAATACTTCAAGAGCCGCCTGAGATAGAGATTTCTTTTTTGTCTTTATGAGTATTTTTTCTACATATTCATTATTATCTGCCCTTGCTACTATCCTGTAGCACCCGTCAGCAGAAATAAGTGAAAGCCCTGAATCCTCTCTTGAATACTTTGATTTTAGATGGCTTACAGCATTTATAATATCAGAAATTCCTATCTCTGCTTCACCGGATTCTGCAAATATGCTTTTTATATCTTTAATATTCATCGATTCTGATGACACAAAAAGCACAGATTCTATTATACTGCTAATTTTTTCCGTTGTCATAAAGAATACAGCCTTTCTATCAATATCTCCTCGAAAACTCTTTTCTGGTGTATATCAACTTTCTGATCTTTTGCAAGCTCAAGCACTCCCAGAAAAGATGCAACAACTTCATCTTTTTCATTAGTATTGAGTATTTTCTCAAAATAGATGTTTGCGTGCTTCTCCAGTATTTCCTGAATCTCTCTGATCTTGTCATCAACAGAGATTTTCTTAAAGCTGATTATCTGTGGCCTTGATTCCTGAAGCTGTCTGTTTATACCTGTATATGATCTGTATACGTCTTTTACTGTATACCTTGAGAGATCAAGATATTTTTCAGTAAATATCTCATATCCCTTGTTTGTATAGAAACATGGAGTGTTTTCATACATATCCTTCATTATATCAGCTCTATCCTTGTAGTATTTATATGTCTCAAGTATATCTATCAGTTCTCTTCCCGGATCTTCTGCATCATCATCGTTAAGAAAAATGAGATACCTGGATTTGATTTCCATGAGCGAGGCAGCCATGACAATAAACTCCGAAGCCATATCAAGCTGAGAAGAGGTCATTGTTTCTACGACTTCCAGATACTGATTTATGATGTCGATGATAAATATATCCTTGATTTCATATCTGTTTTTTTTAATCAGCTCCAGAAGCAAATCCAGCGGTCCTGTAAAATCGATATTCTGTAAAGATATTTTCATAGGAGCACCTCTAAAGAATAATGTTTATGACTGAATTTATGAAAGTTATTATAATATTCACTATCGGGTTCAGTACAACCCCAAGAGTCCCAGTTATTATAAGAAGGATAAGAACAAGAGTCCCATAATTCTCGTATTTGTATACAGCATATCTGTATTTAGCTGGTATAACTGAAAGCAGCAATTTTGAACCATCAAGAGGAGGCACAGGAAGAAGGTTGAAGGCAGCAAATGATATATTTATGCCCACAACGCTGTACATTACATTATAATATGCCTCACTTGTAAAAATATCCTCTGTATAATGCAGGAATATAAAGGTCACTATTGCAATCAATATATTCATGCTTATTCCTGCTATTGAAACAAGAAAATTTCCAAGTTTTCTGTTTCTGAAATTATTCTCATTTACCGGAACCGGCTTTGCCCACCCGAATCTTGCTATCATAAGCATAAGGAACCCTATCGGATCAATATGTCTCATGGGGTTTATGCTCATTCTGCCGCTGTTTCTGGCAGTTGGGTCTCCCATAGCGTTTGCTACTGCTGCATGGGCAAATTCATGAAATGAAATTGCCGTAATAATTCCAGGCAGTATTACAAGAAAATCATAGATATAGTTTTCAAACATCGCTTCTCCTCTTTTAAACTTCCATTATTATAGGAAGAATCATAGGATTTCTTTTCGTTTTCTCAAAAAGATATTTTTTGAGATCTTCTCTGATCATATTCTTTATATATGACCATTCTCTTATATTCTTGTCTTCACATCTTATTAAGCACTTCTTAACTATTACTTTGCATTCATCTATGAGATCTTCAGCTTCTCTCACATATACGAATCCTCTTGAAATTATATCCGGTCCCGAAACAACAGCTCCATCTTCTCCTGACATTGAAACTACAACAACTATGAGTCCATCCTCTGAAAGATGTTTTCTGTCTCTTAGCACTATGTTTCCTACATCTCCTACGCCAAGTCCATCAACAAGTATGTTTCCTGAAGGCACTCTCCCTGAAATATTGCAGGATTTTTTATCTAACTCTAGAACCTGACCGTTTGACATCATGAATATGTCTTCTTCAGGCATGCCTAGCTCCATCGCAAGCCTCGCATGCTGCTTGAGATGTCTGTATTCACCATGGACTGGCATGAAGTATTTAGGTTTTATGAGCCTGTGAACCAGCTTAAGCTCTTCTCTGCAGGCATGGCCTGAAACATGGATTTCCGAAAGGCTTTCGTATATTACTTCAGCGCCGTTTTCAAAAAGCTGGTTGATGACTTTTGAAACTCCCTTTTCATTACCTGGAATCGGGTGAGATGACATTATTACTACGTCACCCTTTTTTATGACAATTTTCTTATGCTCTTTTGCAGCTATTCTTGAAAGCGCAGCCATAGGCTCGCCCTGAGACCCAGTTGTCAGTATCACAAGCTCATGGTCTCCATATCTGTTCATTTCATTAATATCTATAAGCGTCCCATTTGGGATGTTAATATATCCAAGAGACTGTGCTATGCCAATAGTATTTAGCATAGATCTTCCTGATATTACTACTTTTCTGTTATATTTAGCTGCAGAGTCAACAATCTGCTGTACTCTGTGCACATTTGATGAGAAGGTGGCAACAAGTATCCTGTTTTTCTTAATGTCTGCAAAAAGGCTGTCGAAAGTTTTCCCCACCACTTTTTCAGAGACAGTATATCCTTCTCTCTCAACATTCGTACTCTCACACATCATCAGCGTAACGCCGGTTTTGCCGAGCTCAGCCAGTTTTTGAAAGTCCATAACATGTCCATCGATTGGGGTGTAATCAATCTTAAAGTCCCCAGAGTGGAATATAATTCCCGCGCCAGTGTGGATAGCAAGGGCACATGCATCTGGTATACTATGATTTACCCTTATGAAATCTACCCCAAAATTCCCGATTTTAACATTTGAACCAATCTCGATTTCGTTCAGCTCTGCATTGGTTATCCTGTGTTCCTTAAGCTTGTTAGCTATAAGCCCCATAGCCAATTTCGAGCCATATATCGGTACATTCAACTTTTTCAGAAGATATGGTATTCCACCTATATGGTCCTCGTGTCCATGAGTTACTACCAAACCTTTTATGATTGCCGCATTTTTTGTAAGATAAGTTATGTCAGGTATGACTATGTCTATACCAAGCATCTCATCTTCTGGGAATCCCATCCCTCCGTCTATTATGAGTATCTCGTTTTTATACTCTAACGCAGTCATATTTTTTCCTATTTCCTGCATTCCGCCCAAAGGTATTACTTTAAGCTTTGCTGTTTTCTTTGCCATTCATTTCCTCCTGTATTCTAAAAAGTCACTAATCACCTAAACTATAATCGGTAATTAGTGACATATTACTTTTACGTTTATTCTAAATTCTTACATTTACTGCATATGCCAAAAAATTTCAGATCATGATCCATAATCCTGAAATCATAGTTCTTTTCAATGTTGCTTTCAAGATCTTCAAGAAGATCTATCCGAACTTCTGATACATTACCACATAATTTGCAGATCAGATGATGGTGATTGTGAGTTTCTTCATTTACATTAAGCTCAAATCTCACGTAGCCGTCATCAAGGTTAAGTCTGTTAATTTTCTTTGTACTTTCCAGTATCTGCAATGTTCTGTAAACAGTAGCTATTCCTATCTCCGGACAGCTTTTTTTGACTTTTTCGTATATTTCATCGCAAGTCAGATGCTTTCCACTTGAAGAAATCAGAACCTTGAGTATTTCTCGCCTCTGTGGAGTCAGCTTATATCCATGTATCTTCATGCCTTCAAGCAAAGCTTTCAATTCATTATCCATTTTGCACCAACTGTCTCTTTTTCACTGCAAAGAAATTCAATCAGATTTTTATCGGAATTACTCTTCTATGAGTGTTTCATAAACTGCTACGACCATTTCATACTCTTCATCATCATCAATAGCTTCTAATACCATCTCGCCATCTTCATCTTCTTCAATTCGGAAGATATATGCCTCATCTTCATCATCATTTTCTTCAACCGGAGCAAGTATCGCATAATTGTTATCATTAGCCTCGATGCTCATTACAAGTTCAAACTCTATCTCGTTTCCTTCTTCATCAAGAAGCGTTATTATTTCATCAAAATTTTCCATTTTATCCTCTTTCCATGTTCTTTCTGCTTAGATATGTCTCCAGTATAACTACTGCCGCAATTGTATCTACAAGATTCTTCTTATCTTTCTGCTTTACATCATTCTCTATCATTATCCTGCGTGCTGAAATAGTTGTCATTCGCTCGTCCCACATAATTAAAGGCCTGTCTGTGCTCTGCCTCAGTACTTCTGCAAATTTGATCGTTTTTTCTCCCTGAAATCCTGTAGTTCCATCCATGTTTTTTGGAAGTCCTACTATTACTTCTTCAACATTATTATCGTTGATTATTTTAACGATTTCTTCAATATCTCTTTCAATCCCTTTTCTGTGAATTGTATATAGAGGCTGTGCAAGAATCTGAAGTTCGTCACTTAGAGCTACTCCAATTCTCTTGTTTCCAACATCAAGTGCCATTATTTTCAATTTATCACCCGTCCTAAATTACTTTTATACAGAAATCCGCGCATTCCTTTGCGCAGTAAGTGCAAAGTATGCACTTCTCATGGTCTACTACAGCTTTCCCTTCGATAAGGGATATCGCCTTGTACTGGCATCTTTGTGCACACTTGCCGCACCCTATGCACCAGTCGCTTATTATAAGCTTTCTGTTTACACTTTTCAGTTTTTGCTTAAGGGAACTGTCAATATAACCCCTTTCAAACATCTGTACATTTGCAAATATTTCTTCTTTTGACTGCATACCTACTGCAACAGAATCTATATATTCTTTTTCAATTACATATTTCATTGCCTCTTCGTATGAGTCTATCAGATTTCCTCCACCAAGCGGCTTCATTGAATATACGCCTATTCCCCTGCTCTTAGCATCAATTATGGCTTCATACATAAGATTACTGTCTCCATCTCCAATCCCAAGTGAAGCTTTATTGAACAGAGGATGTATTACATCCACATATCCTGATTTCACAGCGCCCTTTACCCCGGCAACATTGTGAGTAGAAATCCCAAAGGCTCTTATGTAGCCTTTCTCCTTCATCTCAAGGAAATACTCCGACGCTTCAAAATGACCTCTCAGTGTATGTTCGCTTTCTTGTTCATGAAGCATGAAACCATCTATATAATCTGTTCCAGTTTCGGCAAGAGCCTCTTTGAGAGCCTCTTCTGCCTGAGCTCTGGTATATGCATAAGTCTTTGTAAATATGACAAATTTAGACCTGTCTATTCTTTTCAGAGATTCTCTTATATATCTGTAAGTCCCATAGCTCTGCGCCGTATCAATAAAATTGACGCCAAGATCATATGCACTGCATATGAGTTCGCTCCCTTCAGATACAGAAAGATCAGCCTGCATGGGTCCCAGTGTAAGAGACCCATAGCAGAGCTTTGAAACCTTAATTCCTGTACTGCCTAAAAAATTGTATATCATTATTTTCCTTCAACGTAAGCTCTTATTATTTCTTCGAGGAGCTCATCTCTTTCAAATTTTCTTATAATGCTTCTGGCATTGTTATGACTTGTTATATAGCTTGGATCTCCGGAAAGAAAATATCCTACTAGCTGATTAACAGGATTATATCCTTTTTCAGTAAGTGCCTTATATACTTTTTCAACTACTTCTCTCTCTGAAAACTCATTTTCTTTCTGCGCCTCAAATTTCATCGTGAAATCCATATTGTTATTTTCCATTAAAACCCCTCCTAGTCGGCAATAAATCCACCTGCAATGTCTAAGACTGCATCGATAGAATCTTGAAGTTTATCGAGATCTTTACCCCCGGCCTGTGCAAATCCCGGCTTGCCGCCTCCGCCTCCGCCAGCGATTGCTGCAACTTCCTTAACTATTTTTCCTGCATGTGCTCCACGAGACTGTGCAGTTTTTCCTGCAGCACATACATAATTTATCTTGCCGTCTGATTCGCCTGCAAACAGGACTACAAGACTGTCATTCCTGTCGATCAGAAGCTCAGCGGTATTTCTGAGGTCTTCGGAAGTCATGCCCTCGAACGATTTCCTTATGAGCTTTATTCCTTTGACATCCTCTGCCACGTTTATTAAATCCGATATCTGAGATAAAGCAATCTCTTTCTTCAGTTTTTCAATTTCCTTTTTGCAGCTTCTGTTTTCTTCCACAAGTTGCTCAAGTCTCGAAATTACTGCTATCTCCTTACACTTAAGTATATCAGTGATGGAGTTTAATTTCAATTCTTTTTCTTTAAGATAATCCATTACTCCCTTTCCCGTCACAGCTTCAATCCTTCTGGTACCAGAAGCGACACCGTTTTCAGAGAGTATTTTGAATCCCATTATTTCTGAAGTATTATTTACATGAGTTCCTCCACAAAGTTCCATGGAGAAGTCTCCCATGCTCACAACCCTGACCTCGTTTCCGTATTTCTCGTCAAACTGTGCGGTAGCGCCAGCTTTTTTTGCATCCTCAATTGACATATACTCTTTTTTGACTGGATACGAACTTATTATGGCGTTATTAACTATTTCGGTTACTTCCTCAAGTTCTTTATCTGTAAGAGCTTCAAAATGAGTAAAATCAAATCTCAGCCTGCTGTCATTTACATAAGATCCTGCCTGCGCGACATGCTCTCCCAGTACCATCTTAAGCGCTCTGTGTAGAAGGTGAGTAGCGCTGTGATTAGCCTGGATACTTTTTCTCTTGCCTGATTCAATCTGTGCTCTGACAGTATCTCCAGTCTGCAGCTTTCCACTGTTTACAGACACTTTGTGTATTATAATCTGGCCAGATGCTTTCTGAGTATCTATGACTGCTGCATTTACACTTTCAGAATATACAGTCCCCTTGTCTCCTACCTGTCCTCCACCTTCAGCATAAAAAGGCGTCCTGTCAAATATTACTATCCCTTTTTCGCCTGGATTCAGTACCTCTGAACCATCTGTTTCATTGCTTACATAGAGTACTCTTACATCTGCTTCAGTGTATTCATATCCTATGAACTCTGTAGAGATGTCAGCTGGAATTTCAAGGCTGTCTTTTTTCCAGCCTTCATTGTCCTGGCTGAGCCTTGCTGTTCTAGCTTTTTCCCTCTGCTCATCCATCAGTCTTTCGAATTCTTCTCTGTCTACCTTCTTTGCGTTTTCCTGAAGAATCTCTTCTGTCATCTCAATAGGGAATCCGAATGTATCATACAACTTGAAGGCGTCTTCACCTGAAAGCGTATCGGAGTTTTTATTGTCAAGCTCATTTATCAGATTTTCCAGTATGCTAAGTCCCTGATCAATTGTCTCAATGAACTTCTGTTCTTCGATAAGGATTATCTTCTTTATATATTCTTTCTTTTCAACAAGCTGCGGATAAGCATCGCCAAATTCTGCGATTACAACATCACAAAGCTCGCAGAGAAACTCTCCATTTATTCCAAGCAGCTTTCCGTGTCTTGCCGCCCTTCTCAATAGCCTTCTAAGAATATATCCTCTTCCTTCATTTGATGGAAGCACCCCGTCACATAACATAAAAGTAACAGCTCTTACGTGATCTGTAATTATTCTGATTGAGATATCAGTT
>RRZU010326858.1_pt1 | contig 21098 bp, 19 predicted proteins | sample 2165561 | NCBI WGS metagenome assembly RRZU01 (sample SAMN10456909, study PRJNA506462) | wastewater metagenome | isolation source: wastewater sludge | place: USA: Moscow, Idaho | reverse complement strand
GGAAAATCCGGAAGTGGCAAATCGACATTGATGCATATTCTAGCATTATTTGATAAACCCACGAGTGGCGAAATTCTAATTGACGGTAAAAATACAAACAATTTAAAAAAACGCGAAGTTAATGAGCTTCGCAACAAAACTTTCGGTTTTGTATTTCAGCAGTTTTTCATGAACCCAAAAGACAGTGTACTTAATAATGTTCTACTGCCATTAAAAATTGCAGGCGTGCCTCGATCAAAACGCAAACCGATGGCAGAAAAAGCCTTAAGAGCGGTTGAATTAACCAATAAAATAAATAACAAAGCCAACGACTTGAGCGGTGGTCAAAAACAGCGCGTCTGTATTGCACGGGCAATCGTGAATAACCCTAAGATAATTTTTGCTGACGAGCCTACTGGAAATCTTGACAGTCAAACTGGGCAAAAGGTTGAGAAGTTATTATTTGACCTTAACAAAAAGTCAGATATTACTTTAATTATCGTTACCCATGATCAATCATTAGCAGATAAATGTGATCGCCAAATACATATTAAAGACGGTCGAATTGTCTCTTCAAAAAAGGAAATTAAATAAATGAATTTTATAGATATAATCAAGACATCAGCCGTTAACCTATGGCGTAATAAAGGCCGTACAATTTTAACGATTATAGCAATCTTTATTGGTGCTTTTACGGTTGCTTTAACTAGTTCAGTAAATACTGGCGTCAATAGCTATATTGACAAACAATTGGCAATTTTTGGTAGCGGCAATGCGCTTGAAGTACAAGTCAAGCAAGATGCCGCGAGCACGCTGACCGATGAGCCGCAAGAATACAAAGAGGGTGCATCAAATTCATCTCAAATTGTTTCGATCACCCCAATTACACCAAGCGAAATTGAAAAAATACGAAAGATCGAAGGTGTTAAATCTTCTGAAGGCTACAAAATGCCCACAATTGATTACATACAGTATAACGATGGCAAAAAATTAAAAACATCGTCGAGAGAATCTCTAGACTCTATGGATATTGACCTTGCCGCCGGCGTAGTGCCTGATAATAACTCAAGTGAAGCCCAGCTAAACCTGCCACAAAACATGGTATCTCCACTTGGATTCTCATCAGTAGAAGATGCTATTGGTAAAACCGTCAAGATCCAAGCGACTTCTCAAGCTACAGCTGCACAAACGATAATCGAAGCTAAAGTTGTTGGTATTATGAATAAAAACCTAATCCAAAATGGGTTCACATTCCTAAATTCGACATTAAATAAAGAAATATATGATTTTCAAACGGCAGGCTTACCCGACTCAATGAAAGATCAATATTTAATTGCCTATACTGAACTAGAAGATAGTTACACAAGTGAAGAAAAAATAAACCAAGTTAAAAACGAATTGGATAAACTTGGGTTGGTGGGCTACACCGTCGATGATCAAATTACAATGGTCAAAAGCGTGATTGATGCCGTAACTGGTGCTTTGATTCTATTTGGAGCAATTGCATTGCTAGCAGCCAGCTTCGGCATTATAAACACATTGTTTATGAGTGTCCAAGAACGAACTCGTGAAATTGGCTTAATGAAAGCAATGGGCTTGTCTGATACTAAAGTATTCACACTGTTTAGCGTTGAAGCGATCATGATAGGCCTCTGGGGATCAATATTAGGCGTATTGGCTGCAATGGGCGTGGGTTCAATAATTAATTCATTAGCGCTTGACACCTTTTTAAAAGGCATGGACGGCTTCTATTTAACACAATTTAATATTACTAACGTATCAATCGTAATTGTAATAATAATGATAATCTCATTCTTAGCTGGTACGCTACCATCGAAGAAGGCTGCCAAGCAAGATCCAATCGACGCCCTACGATATGAGTAAAAACACTCGAAAAGATAACTATTCACAACATTTTTTGCGATCACCAAAGATCGCTTTAATGTTGGTTGGACACAGTAATATTAAAAAATCCGACGTCACTTTGGATGTCGGCGCTGGTAGTGGCGTTTTTACTTATGCATTAGCAAAAAAGTCAAAACATGTTTATGCTGTAGAGCTTGAAAAAGAAGCTAGCAAAAAACTAAAAGCAAACACCGAGCAACTTAAAAACGTAACGGTACTACGTGGAGATTTTTTAAAGTTCGACCTTGATAGTTTGCCCGATAATTACAAAGTGTGCTCAAATATACCGTTTCATCTCAGTTCTAAGATTTTAGATAAACTTATAAATAGCAGCAACCCACCAGCAGCAATTTATTTAATCCTGCAAAAACAGTTTGCCAAAAAACTAACTATCGGCGGGCGTGGTTTTACATCAACTTTTGGTGCGCAAATATATCCATTCTTTACTACTAAGATTAAAAAGCCGCTTCTAAAAACCGATTTTACACCACCACCCGCCGTTGATACTGTGTTTTTCGAATTGAAACGTAGAGCCGAGCCGCTCGTACGTGACGCAGAGAAATATCTTTACATGATCGAACGATCATTTATATCACCGGAGTTTTTTGCAAAATTAAAAAAACCAGTTAGTCTAAATGGGCTCAAACCAAGTGAACTAACTGGGGAAGAATGGCTAGAAATTTTTACTAGTTTCTGATAGAATAATGTGATGAGAAAACCAAAATTTGCAGTTGTAAAGTTTGACAAAATGACGCCTGGTGGTCAAGCGCTGGGTGAGCTTGAAAGCGGCAAAAAAATATTTGCGTGGGGAGTTTTGCCTGGTGAATTAGCTAAGGTTCAAATAACCAAAAGTAAATCATCATTTGCTGAAGGTTTTGCGGTTGAAATCCTCGAAACTTCATCTAGAAGAATAGTCCCACAAGACCCAGAAAGTTATCTTTCAACCAGCCCTTGGCAAGTAATGGACTTTGACTTCGAGCAACAGTTAAAACAAGAATTAGTTACAGAATCGTTCGCCCAAGAAAAGATTAGTATAAAGCCATCGGATAGCTTTTTTACTGATAATCAAATTTTCGGATATCGCAATAAAATCGAATTCTCATTCTGGTGGGAAAATTCAGACCAAAACCCAAATGGTGGCGAGCTTAATCTAGCTTTTTTTCGCCGCGGCGGCAAGGGTAAAGTTCCAGTTAGATCTACTAGTCTTGCTAAAACTCAAATCAATCGAGCCGGACAAAAAGTCTTAGATCTATTAAGACAAAGATTGGTAAGCACTCGAGACCTAAAAACGTTACTTATTAGGTGCAATCAAAATGGCAATATTGCAGCCCAACTATACGTTAAAGAAGAAGATTTTGAGCTATTCTCGGACGATGAAGTTCGCTCGCTCGGTTTTTTAAACTTCGAAATTATATATTCAAACCCGAAGTCGCCAGCTAGCGTTATAACGAAAGTTTTATTCAACTCTGGTGGTAAAACGCTATCTGATAAAATTTTAAACGTCAATTTTAATTATGTCACGGAAGGTTTCTTCCAAATAAACTTACCGGTATACGAACAAGCTTTAAAAGATATGAGCCGTTTTATTGATAATAGTAAACCTACTACAGACTTATACTCTGGAGTAGGCTCTATCGGTCTCACAATTGGCGAAAATGACCTTACAATGGTTGAAATCAACTCAGCCGCCGTAAAAGAGATGGAGCGCAACATCAAAGTTTTAGGCCGTGAAGGTAGCACTCAAGCGATTTTAGCTGCCAGCGAAAACGCACTTGAATACATCTCAGCGGGCTCGAACTTAATAGTCGATCCACCAAGAGCTGGCATGGATAAAAAAGTTTGTCAAAAAATCTTAGATACAAAACCCAGTCGAATAATTTATTTAAGCTGCAATCCATCAACTCAGGCCCGTGACGTAGCCATGCTAAGTGAAGAATATAAAATTACATATTCGCGCGGTTATAACTTCTTCCCGCGCACACCACATATTGAGAACCTTGTAGTCTTAGATTTAAATTCAACATACACTCGCAACTAGCCCTCTAAGCAATCGACTTCGCCACCTTTAAGCTTCATCAGGGCCGAACTTTGCGCCACGATAAAAATAAATTGGAGTCGTCTCATTTGTATTTTTATGTGTAATAGACACATACGAACCCAGATTAGCAAATTGGTACGTGCTACCATCTGGATCTTGGAAGGTTGAACCATCAATCTTCAAATACTGATCAGTAAACGACCCACGCAAAACATTGCCATCTTCAGGTAACCTGCCTTTATTGTCGGTACGATAGCTATCTATAGCAGTCTTTAGTCTGCTCATATCATTCTTCCTCTGAGTATCTCGTTGGTTTCTTTGTAGTGCTGGTAGTGCTATGAATACCATTAGGAATATTAGGCCTGCTATTGCTAGGACTAGGACTACTTCTATTATTGTGAAGGCTGGGTTGGTTTTAGGAGAGGGTTTTGGCTTGAGTTGGTTATTATTGTTAGTTTTGTTGTTTGATTGTGATTTATACTTATGTATATTCATAGTTCTATTTTAGCTAAAAAAAAAAAAGCGGAGTCAAGCTTTTTTGCCTGACTCCAAGAAATGTTAAATCTATTTGGCTAGAATCTTCTTGAAAGAGAAGCGCTTGGCCACTCTCCAATTACCTCGAGTGTCGGCGTTAAAAGCCTTAATCTCGCCATTTTTAACTTCAGAAATTTCAACTAGCGCTGGGTTGTACGGAACGAGAGTTTTATAAAACCTTAGATCGTCTTCGCCAATCCGCACTCGCCCTGGAAAAACTTCAAGAAACTTGACCTTAGCGCGGTCTTCAAAATAATTTCTAGCACCGTTTGGTGGTATAAATTTATCGGCTCTAACGCCCATTTTTGTAAGTGTCTTTTGTACGTCACCCAAAAGCATTTTAGCTTCAGCTGAGATAAACACATAAGCCCGTTTCTTTTTAGTTAAAAAAACAAAGGCCTCAGCGTTCCTACCAACTGGCAAATCGCGCACGACAACTCGGTCAATTTCAAAATTAACGCCAAAATGCGCTTGTAGAAACTTTTCAAGATTAATATCGGAATAGATTTCTTCCTGCATGAGCCGATTATATCATAATTTATAGATATGCGCCAGTGGCCAGCTTAATCTAAAAAATAGTTTAGATCAAATACAATATCAATTATTAAACGGTTATAATCACGCTTTAAGTTTTTGCAAATTTTCGATTTAATCTCATCATTACCTAAACTGACATCTTGTGGAATCACAAGATCAAACAAAACTTTTTCGCCTTTATCATCTTTAGTCCGCCTAAAATCATGAATCCTAAAATCTGGCGAAATCTCATTTAAGGCGTTATCAATATGTTTGATAATATCTTTATCACGAGCAGTCTTCTTATGGATTGGGTCGACATGAACTACCAGCATAATTGATAGACGTTTATTAAAATCATACTCAATTCTATCAGCAATCCTATGACTATCTTTTAAAGATATCTTTTCAGGCACTTCAATATGAACAGTAGCGAAGTTTTTCTGTGCGCCATATGTATGTATCAATAAATCGTGATAGCCTAAAATGTTCTTATAACTATCCAAAAGTTTAGTAGCTTTCTTAATCTCTTGGTCTGGGCGCGAGCCAAGTAGATCATCAATCGAATCTAATATTGAGCGAATGCCAGAGTATATAACGAAGCCCGCAATAACGATACCTAAAATACCATCAATGTTTACTTCAAAGATCTGACCGATAAATAAGCCAACCAAAATAGAGGCTGTCATAAGCGCGTCATTACGGCTATCTATATAAGATGCCTCGATGGCGCCAGAATTGGTCCGTTTACTTGCTTTATAATAAACAACTGCTTGATATATTTTTATTAATATTGAGATTATAAGAACAACAATTGTTAGAGTAGATAGATTGACCGGTTTTGGTGAAATTAAATTCTCAAACGATTCGACAAAGAACTGCACGCCAATAAAAATAATTAAAATCGAAACAATGAATCCACTCAAATATTCGCTTCTAGCATGACCAAACGGATGTTCTTTATCGGCCGGCTTTTGACTCATGAAAAAACCTATAATGACGATAATAGAAGAGGCAAAATCACCAAGGTTATTTATAGCGTCCGCCATAATCGACACGCTGCCCGATATTAAACCAGCGACAATTTTAAAACCAAACAAAATTAAATTGGTAAACAGCCCGATAAAAGCGGTCTTTAAAGCATCTCGTGTTCGTTTTGACATCTTATTCATTCTATAAGATTACCACAAAACAACAAACTTGTTAAGCTAAATTAAGCCTTGTGTTATAATGTTATTAATGGATATTCTAAAAGGTTTGAATGCGCCGCAAAAAGACGCAGTTGAAACGGTCAGCGGGCCGCTTTTAATTTTGGCTGGTGCAGGAAGTGGTAAAACTAAAACTTTAACTCATCGAATCGCTTATTTGATTCAAAGTCAAAATATAGCACCTGAAGAAATTTTAGCAGTTACTTTTACTAACAAAGCCGCCAAAGAAATGCGCCAAAGACTAGCGACAATGCTTGGCGGTCGAGCTGAAAACCGATTTTTCATGCCTTGGATGGGAACGTTTCACGGTATTTGTGTGAGGATTTTGCGCCATAGCGGAGAATCAATTGGGGTCGAAAGAAATTTCGTAATTTATGATGAAGACGACCGCCGAACTTTGATTAAAAAAATCATCAAAGATTTTAATATGGATGATAAAAGCGTTAAGCCTTCAAGCGCATCAGCAGCTATTTCCAACGCCAAAAACGAATTGCGGTCCGCTGAAGATTTTGCAGCTAGCGCCAATTGGGGCTTTGAACAAAAAGTTACTCAAATTTATGAAGAGTATGAAAAACGCCGCCGAAAAGCGAATGCGCTGGATTTTGACGATCTACTTTGTGAAGTAGTCAGATTACTGCGCGAAAACCTAGAAGTTCGAGCGTTTTGGCGCGATAAATTTAAACATATTATGATCGACGAATATCAGGACACAAACGCTGCTCAATATTCAATCGTTAAAATGTTGGTTAATGAAAATAAAAATATTTGTGTGGTTGGCGACGATTGGCAGAGTATCTATTCTTGGCGCGGAGCAGATTTTACAAATATTTTAAATTTCTCAAGGGATTTTCTTGGTACTAAAGTCATAAAACTCGAGCAAAATTATCGTTCAACCGAATCAATTTTAAATGCCGCGCACAACGTAATCACTAAAAATACTAAGCGCACAGATAAAGAGCTCTTCACAAAGCTCGGCGTCGGTGAGCCTGTAAAACTGCAAAAAAGTCGAGATGAGTCAGAAGAAGCTTCCCGAATAGCTGGGCAAATATTTAGCTTTAACACAGTTGGCGCTAGGCAATTTTCGGATTTCGCGATATTATACCGAACCAACGCTCAGAGCCAGGCTTTCGAGCGAGCGATGATGCATTATCAGATACCTTATAAAATCATTGGCGGCATGCGATTCTTTGACCGCAAAGAAGTCAAAGATATTCTGGCGTATTTGCGTGTAGTTTATAACCCGCTTGATACGGTGGCCTTTACGAGAATCGTTAATGTGCCCACACGTGGAGTTGGTCAAGTTAGTTTTGAAAGATTTATGAATTGGCAAGCTCAAACTGGCCAGGATATTATATCTTCGCTCTTGATGGCGGGTGAGCTTTCTACGCTACCAACGCGAGCTCGCAATTCTTTAATAAGGCTTGGCGAAATCTTTCGTGAAGCTCAGCTAATCAACGAAAATTCCACCAGCCCAGCTGAAATTATTGAAAAGATTTTAGACCGAACTGGTTATACTGGTGCGGAAAAACTTGCCGACAGTGAAGAAATCGACCGAAGCGAAAACTTAAGTTCAATGGTGTCAGACGCAAAAAATTATGCTGACCTTGCAACTTATCTAGAAGACGCGGCTTTGATGAGTTCTGCCGATGCAACTACTGACGATAATAGCGTCACGCTAATGACATTACACGCAGCGAAAGGTTTGGAATTTCCAGTTATATTTATGGTTGGGATGGAAGAAGGTCTATTCCCGCACAGCCGAGTTTATGATAGCGGCCCAGAAGAACTTGAAGAAGAGCGGCGGCTTTGCTACGTCGGAATGACGCGAGCCTGCGAAGAACTCATTTTAAGTTACGCCAATCGACGAGCCGTTTTTGGGCAATGGCAGTATTGCACACCAAGTAGATTTATTTCTGATGCAGGATTAGCGCCCGAAAACTCGTTTGGTGATGATTATATGGATGAATATTCTGACGGATTTTCAGCAGAAACTAGTGATGATTTTTATAGTGATGAGCCAAATCTTTCGATTGGCGATAGAGTTAAAAGCTCAGCCTTTGGTAGTGGGGTAGTAACAGATATTGATGGTATGGCTGTTGAGATTAGATTTGATAACGGTAAATCAAAAAAGCTTAATGTTGAGTATGCTAGGCTCGAGAAAATTTGATTTTTACCAAATTTTTTGATAAAATAGTTTAAAGTAATGTGGAAAAATTCAACTAAATATTTTTTGGTTAATTCTAGGCTACGAACCAAATTTTGTGTAGCGGCTTTTGCCTTTATAGCTCTAGGTGGCTTAGGTGTTTGCACACTTCAAAATATCTCAAATGCTAATGCCCAAGGTGAGGGCAATAAAGTTCTGTCCGTGTACGATAACAACACTAGTACGCGGACTTCTTTTCGTACCGACGCCAAAACCGTGCGAGCGGCTTTTGAAGACCGAGGAATCGAAATTTCAAAACAAGACAAAGTTGAGCCCGGGCTTGACGAAGAATTATCTGAAGTTGATTACAACGTAAATATATATCGAGCAAAACCAGTCCTAATTGAGGACGGCGCAGTCCGCGAAAAAATTATGAGTAGTAGCCAAACATCAGATGGAATCGTTAAAGATGCCGGCATTAAAGTATATGATGAGGATGTTATCTCGGTTACCCAAGCACAAAACACAGCCGAAGACGGCGTTGCGACTAGCCTAAAAATCACAAGAGCCAAAGAAATAACGGTTGATATTTTTGGTAAACAAACCCATCTTAGAACTCAAGCCGATACCGTCAAAGATTTCTTAAGTGAAAAATCAATTAAACTTAGTGAAAACGACGAAGTTTCAGTACCACTAGACACCAAAATTAAAAATGGTGATAGTTTTAGTATTTGGCGAAACGGCAAGCAAACCATTACAATTGACGAAGAAGTTGAATTTGAAGTCGAAAAGATTCAAGACGCCGATAAAGAAGTTGGTTATGAGCAGATTAAAGAAGCCGGCGAAAAGGGCACAAAATCTGTAACCTACGAAGTTGAAATCAGAAATGGCCAAGAAGTTTCGCGTAATAAAATTAGTGAAGTTGAAACGAAGAAGTCTAAAAAGCAGGTCGTAATTGTTGGTATAAAACAAAAGACCGTACTTTATACTGGTGGCGGAACAAAATCTGAGTGGCTAGCAGCATCTGGGATTAACTCGGCCTATTGGGGATATGTTGATGCGATCGTATCAAGAGAAAGTGGCTGGAATCCAAATGCTACCAACGCCAGCTCCGGTGCTTGTGGTCTTGCCCAAGCACTACCATGTAGTAAAGTTCCTGGAAACGGCTATAACCCTATCGACTCACTAAGATGGATGAATACATACGTGAGCCGATATGGTGGATGGGAAGGAGCTTACAATTTTTGGCAAGCTAACCACTGGTATTAATGATGTCTTTAAAAAATAATAAATCACTTGGCCAACACTGGCTAAAAGATCGCGATATTCTCGATCAAATTGCATTTGACGCGGAGATTGAAGACGGAGACTATGTACTCGAAGTCGGACCAGGTTTAGGCACGCTCACGTCATCACTGTTAAAAGCAGCCGGCAGCGGTAAAGTGCTTTCAATCGAATTCGACCCTGAACTTGCTAAAAAACTGCCCGCGCAATTTCCAGGTAAAAACTTGGAAGTTTTGAACCAAGATTTTTTACAATTCGATTTAAATAGCTTACCAAAAAACTATAAGGTTGCAGCCAACGTGCCGTATTATATTACGTCTAAGATTATCGAAAAACTACTCACCGCCGATAATAAGCCTCAGGTTGCGGCTCTACTTGTCCAAAAAGAAGTTGCTCAGCGGCTGGCAGCAAAACCCGGAGATATGAGTATTTTAGCGGTGGCTGCTCAAATTTATGCTGAAATTTCTTTAGGCGAAATCGTCGATAGAGAATTTTTCACTCCGCCACCAAAGGTTGACTCTCAAGTAGTTGTACTACGGACGCTTCCAAGTAGTAAAATTGATGAGTTTAATCGTAAGCAAAATACAAACATCGACGAAAAACAACTTTTCAGAGTAGTTAAAGCTGGCTTTAGTGCTAAACGTAAGAAGATTAGTAAGAGTTTAAGCGCTAATTTAGCCGCCCCAAAAGACGATATTCTTAAAATCTTAAATGAAGCAAATGTCTCCGCCGACGTTCGAGCCCAAGAGCTCAGCATTGAGCAGTGGCTTAGCCTTACGCAACACTTCTTTAAAGCTTCCATCTAGATTGCGATTTTGCTTAAATAATGATATAATAGCCACAATATGACAAAGAAAAAGCTTTATATAACAACTGCAATCCCATATGCAAACGGTGCGCCACACATCGGAAATGCACTCGACTATTTAGTAGCCGACATTTGGGCTAGATATCAAAAACAACACGGCAACGACGTCCGATTTCAAGTTGGAACCGACGAACACGGCAACAAAATAGCCGAAAAAGCCGAACAAGCCGGCATAACTCCGCAAGAATATGTCGACAAAAATGTCGCAAACTTCAAAAACTTGATGGACAAAATCAAAACATCCTATACAGACTTCGTACGTACAACCGATCCTCATCATATTGGCGCTTCGCAGTATATCTGGCAACAGCTTGAACCTTATATTTATAAAGGAACTTATGAAGGCTGGTATTGTACTGGCTGTGAATCATTCTGGACAGAAAAAGAAGTCACCGAAAACAAAGGTATTTGCCCAGACCATCAGATTCCATATATTCGCCTAAGTGAAGAAAATTATTATTTACGCATTAGCGAATTTAGTGACAGGATTCGTGAGGCAATTGAAACTGACCGCATGAAAATTACTCCAGAATTTAGAAAAAAAGAGTTCTTAAAATTCTTAGAAAACGGACTAGACGATGTTTCAATGTCGCGCCCACGTAAAAATCTTAGCTGGGGTATACCAGTGCCGGGTGACCCAGACCAAGTCATGTATGTTTGGATTGATGCACTTGCCAACTATATAACTGTTATTGGCTATCCAGACCAGCCAGAATGGGAAGAATATTGGCCAGCTAACTTACAAGTTATAGGCAAAGACATCTTGCGTTTTCACGCTGGAATTTGGCCAGCGATGCTCCTAGGTCTAGGACTACCATTACCTAAAGAGCTTTTAGTTCATGGTCATATTTCGTCAGGTGGCGTAAAAATGAGTAAATCAATTGGCAATGTCGTCGATCCAAATGAAGTTATCGACAACTACGGCCTTGACGCATTTCGTTATTATTTCTCAAGACATATTCCAACACTTGATGATGGTGATTTTACATGGGATAAATTTGAAAATGCATACAACAACGAGCTAGGAAACGACTTAGGCAACCTAGTATCGCGTGTGGCAAACATGGTGAAAAAATACCAATCTGGTGTTATTGGCGATATTGAAGCTAATGAACATGACATGCACGATTTCTTTGACTACATGAAGCGGCTTGAATTCAATAAAGCTATCGACGAAGTATGGGCTTCAGTAAAAGCACACAACCAATATATTGAAAGAGTGAAACCATGGGAAATAGCTAAAAAAGCTAAAGAGGACCGCGAAGAAGAGCTACACTTGGCAGAAGTTTTAAACCATTCAGTTGGTGGTATTTTACAAATTGCCGAGATGTTAACCCCATTTATTCCTGATTCAGCCGAAAAAATTAAAAGTATTTTTGCCAGCGGCGTAATTAAGGATATTGAAGGCGACGTACTATTTCCAAGGATATACTTAAAAACTGAAGACCCACGAATAAAGAACCAAGAAAAATCAGAAGCTAAAAAGTAATGTATTTAATTGATTCTCATTGTCATATCCATGATGAAGATTTCCCAATTGAAACAGATCAAGTACTGCTAAACGCCAGAAGTAATAGTGTAACGAAAGTAATCTGTATCGGAGTAGATCTCCAGGATTCGATTCGGGCGCTAGAGTTTGCTAAAAATAATTCAAGCCCAGACAACCAGCTGTTTGCTAGTGTTGGTATTCATCCACACGAGGCAAGCACTTTCACCCAAGACACAATAGCTGAGCTTAAAAAACTTGCCGCCGATGAACTAGTCGTGGCGATCGGTGAAATTGGCCTAGATTATCATTATAATAATTCACTCAAAGAAGTTCAAAAACATGCCTTGAGACAACAACTTAGGCTAGCGCAAAATTTAAACCTACCAGTTTCATTCCATGTGCGTGAAGCATACGACGATTTTTGGCAAATATTTGACGATTGTGTGCAGTCTGGTGGTAAAATCAGGGGTGTTATGCATAGCTTTACAGATAGCCTGGATAATTTAAATAAAGCGCTCGATAGTGGCTTATTTATCGGAGTAAATGGCATATCGACTTTTGTCAAAAAACCAGACGAAGTTAAAATGTTTTCTTCGATACCTCTCAATAGAATTTTACTTGAGACCGACGCACCATTCTTATCGCCAACCGGCAAAAGAGGTAAACCTAATCACCCTGCAAATGTTAAGCTCATAGCCGGAGATTTAGCCGCAAAGCGCGGCCTACCACTACTCGATGTAGCCAGAATCACATCTCGAAATACCCAAAAATTATTCAATATCTGACAGTAGTCTGCTGATTGACTTCACACAGTAATTATGATATAATTTAATTATTAGAGGTTAAAATATGGATAATATTTCAGAAAAAAGTCTATTTAAGATTCCCAAAATAGAAACCGGTAAAAAATCGGCACCTATTAAAAAGACTAAAAATACCTCAACCAAACTAAAACATGATAGTTCAAATAAATCATACATCGAACTACTTAAAAAGGGCCAGGAAATAATTGACGCTCGAATAGAGGCGGCTGAGGATCTTAAGAAGAGGTAATTATGGTAGATAAAATAAAAAAATCAATAATACTTCCCAAGAAACGTAAAACCGCAGATGATCTATACTACAAAAACCAAGCAAAAAAGCTTCTACCATTCAAAAAAATGAACCAAAGAGATTTAGTAGACCTTGAAAGTAGTTTAGGCGCTACAATTTTTGGAGCAATCCCCGAAGGCCATCGTCGTGAATTTTTCAATGTCGATAATGATACTTGGATTTGGCACGAAGAATGGGCGGTTGGCAACAAACAAATTTGCGAGCGGACGATTCGCTACGAAATTAGCGAGACTCAAGTAATAAAAGTTGAACCAGGTCCACATTATACACATATAAAGGGTAAAGAATTAAATAATTTTATCACGGCGGTAGAAACTTACCATAAATTAGTTTTGACAAAAATCTACAAAAAGCGCATCTAAACGTTTTCTAGTTTGAAAAAACCCTAGATATGTAGTAAAATATATAGTAATGAGTGAGAATTTTATTTACCTTGACCACGCTGCAGCCACCCCTGTAGACGACAAAGTTTTAGCGGCTATGACGCCCTATTTTAGTGACAAATTTTTTAATCCAAGCGCTCCATACTTCCCAGCAATCGAAGTAAAACACGACTATGAAGACGCTAAATCGCAGCTAGCCCAATTGATAGGTGCCAAAAGCGATGAACTAGTGATGACTGCCGGCGCAACCGAAAGTGTTAACTTAGCTTTTTCTGCAGCAAATTCAAGCCAAGATGATTCAGAAATTTTAGTTGGAAAATTTGAACATCATTCAGTTTTAGCTGCCGCCAAAAAATTCGGCAAACTCGTCAAAATAAATATCAAAGAATCTGGTTTAATCGATATCGAAGATTTAGCTAACAAAATCTCACCAAAAACACGCATTGTCTCTGTAATGATTGCCAACAATGAAACTGGAGTCATTCAACCAATCACAAAGATAGCTGAACTAGTTCGTAGCGAGCGCCAACGGCGCTTATCAATTGGCGATTCTAACCCAATTTATTTACATAGTGATGCTAGCCAAGGAGTTGGACAGCTCGATATTCATGTGTCGCGACTTGGAATCGACATGATCACCCTAAACGCCGGTAAAATATATGGACCAAAGCAAACCGGATTGCTCTGGGCCGACCGCAACGTATCTTTAGTGGCTCAGGTTGTTGGCGGAGGACAAGAGCGAAACTTGCGTAGTGGCACAGAGAATGTTGCCGCAGTGATTGGTTTTGCTAAAGCTCTCCAACTTACTGAAAAACACCGTAAAAATGAGAACCAAAGATTAAAAGACCTAAAACAATCGTTTAAAAAAACTCTACGCTCAAATTTCACTGAAACCGAAATGATATTTTTAGGTGATGAAAAAAAGCAACTAAATTCACATATATCGCTTAGCTTTCCTGGGATTGATGCCGAGAGAATCGTCTTTTCTTTAGAAACAAATGGCGTTTTGCTTTCAACTGGGTCGGCCTGTGCGGCAAATAAAGCCTCTCGCTCACAAACACTATGCGCTATGAATCTTGGTGAAGAAGTAATTGATGGTAGCTTACGTGTCTCAATTGGAAAACTATCAAACGAAGACAATATGAAACAAGCAGCCGAAATTATAAGCCAAACCGTCCGCGACGAAATCAATCGGATAAAAGGTGCTTCGGCGTGAGATTTGTTTTAAACATCTTAACTGCTGTAGTGGTGCTTGGTATCTTTGTTGTGGCAACAACTATTTATTTAGCGCCAAATGATATTGCTAAATGTAAAACTCCTGGAGTTTATTCTGATAGTAGCCAAACCACTTGCCAAAAAGTAGATGCTGTCGTGGCAATCTCGGGCGGTAATACATCACAAAGAACTAATCACGTAGTAAAACTATTTAAAGCAGGCTGGGCAGACAAATTGATATTTTCTGGTGCCGCCGCCGACACCTCCAGCCCTTCAAATGCTAACGTCATGAAAAGCCAGGCTCAGAGCATGGGAGTGGCTAGCGGCGATATTTTAATGGAAGAAGATGCTCAAAATACAAAAGATAATGCCAATCTAACTAAGCAGATAATCCTAGACAATAACATAAAGAGTATAATCCTAACTACTAGCGGATATCATCAAAGAAGAGCTTTCTTAGAATTTGAAAACTCTTTAAAAGATACGGGTGTAAAAATCCTTAATAGCCCCACAGAAGACGACAGTGACTGGAGTTTCTGGTGGTGGCTAAACCCTCGTAGCTGGAGACTAGTAATTAGTGAATATATTGGAATAGCTGTGTTTTATGCTAGCCTTGGAGGCAGATAATGGATAACTCGAAAATTAAAGTATATGTTGGAATGAGCGGCGGAGTTGATTCTAGCCTGACTGCAGCATTACTCAAAGAACAGGGCTACAATGTAACTGGTGTTTATATGAAGAACTGGACGCAAGATTTGCCTGGAATGAAATGTCCATGGGCTGATGACCTTGCTGACGCTAAAAGAGTAGCTGTTCAACTTGGGATTGATTTTAAAGTCTTTGATTTTGAAACACAGTATCGGCAAAAAGTGGTCCAATACATGATCGATGAATATGAAGCCGGCAGAACACCAAACCCAGACATAATGTGTAATCAAGAGGTTAAATTCAAACTTTTCCTAGAGACCGCCCTTGAAGATGGCGCAGATTATATCGCGACTGGACACTATGCAGCCGTCAATAGGCACGACTCGATCAGCGAATTAATGATGGCACGAGACCAGAACAAAGATCAGACGTATTTTCTCTATAGAATTAGCGGCCAAGCAATGGATAAAACCCTTTTACCACTTGGCGAATATACAAAACCTGAAGTTAGAATTATGGCCGCCGATAGAGGTTTGTTTACGGCAACAAAAAAAGATTCACAAGGTATTTGCTTCGTTGGCAAGATTGGTATTCGAGATTTTCTTAAACAGTTTATTCCAGAGCAAAAACCTGGTAAAATAATCGATCGCGAAACTAACAAAGTTGTTGGCTACCATGATGGAGCAATATTTTATACACTTGGTCAAAGGCATGGCCTTAACGTTGGTGGTGGTATGCCGTTTTATGTTTGCGGCAAAGATATGAACAAGAACGAAGTCTACATCACGACCGACTTAAACGATTCTAGCTTATGGACGAGGAAAATAAGCCTAAGCTCACCTCACTGGATTAATACCACTCCGAAAGACGGTAAAACACTCTTGATTCGTGTTCGTCATCGAGCACCACTTGTTGAAGCTACCTTAAATTATACAGACAATAATGAACTACTTCTCACATTAAAAGATGAGCAACGAGCAATCACACCAGGGCAAAGTGTAGTAATTTATGATAATAATATCTGCCTCGGCGGTGGAATCGTAATATAAGTTAAGGAGAGAAATATGAAAAGGGAAGAATTTAAAGTTAATGGCGAGGAACTAGTTTCTAAAGTTAAGTCACTTATAAATGAGGGAAATATTCGAAAAATCATTATTAAGAATAAAGATGGTAAAACTATAATTGAACTCCCACTCACTATTGGCGCTATTGGTGCTGTCCTAGCTCCAAGCTTAGCGGCTGTTGGCGCAGTAGCAGCCCTTTTGACTGAATGCACACTCATAATCGAAAGGGCCGAACAAGCATAATATGGAATCTTTTGATAAAGTTTATGGTGGGCTAAATATTGAGCAAAAAACTGCTGTAGACACTATCTACGGTCCAGTGTTAGTTATTGCTGGACCAGGAACCGGAAAGACTCAGCTGCTAAGTGCTAGAGTTGCAAATATATTACGCCAAACCGATACTAGTCCGAGTAATATCTTATGTCTGACTTTTACTGAAAATGGTGCCGAAAACATGCGCGAGCGCTTGGCTAGTTTTATCGGAGCAAAGGCAGCATACGAAGTCGAAATTTCAACATATCATGGATTCGGAAATTCTTTATTGTCTCAGGGTCGAGACTTTATCGACGACGAGCGAACTTCGATTGATGAATTGCAACAATTTCAAATCATTCAAAAAATCAAACAAAATCTACCAAGTACCAATTTACTATATCCGTCAAAAAATACAGTTAAAAGTATTTTAAATGTCATCAACGATATCAAACAAGAAAATATTTCTCCAGAAATTTTTGAAAAAATTGTAAAACAAAATATAAAATTAATAAAAAAATCCGAAAAATATTTGAAAAGTTTAGACGCACTCGTAGGTGTTAAACAGTCAAAAAATGAAAGCGGCACAAAAAAATCAGCAAAAGATCAAAAAATTGAAGCTTTTTTTGAGCTTTATAAAAATTTAAAAGACGCCGATGAAGCACGTGCGCAAAAAAACACACCGACTTTTTTAGAAAAAATATATACAAGCTTTGAAGAACAGTCAATAAAATATGATAACGATCCCAAAAAATCTATTCAACATTTTACCCGCGATTGGCAAAATAAATACTTTAGCAAAAATGATAGCGACGAATATAAGTTTAGTGATGAATTCGCCAGCCGAAAAGCGCTTGATATTGCTGAAGTATATTATCTATACGAGTCTGAGTTAAAACTATCAACTCAACAGGATTTTAACGATATGATTTTACGGGCTATTAACTTACTTGAAGCTAAACCCGACTTTAAATTCTCGATGCAAGAAAAGTATCAATTTATTTTATTAGATGAATACCAAGATACAAATGGTGCTCAAAGTAGAATTGTTGAGCTACTTACCAAAAATGAATTACTGCCAGATCTTATTCCCAATGTATTAGCTGTGGGCGATGATGACCAGGCAATTATGGCTTTTCAAGGAGCTAAGTTTTCTAATATGCAAGATTTTGCAAATTTTTATGGAGACGAAACTAAGATAATTAACTTAACTAAAAATTATCGATCGCATCAAAAGATTCTTGATTTTGCACATAATATTGCGGATCAAATTGATGGTAGACTATCAAATATTTTCTCAAACCTCGATAAGCAAATTTACCAAGAAAATAACTCGATAACTGATATTGAAATTTGGCGCAAAAGTTTTAAGCATCAATCAACTGAGTTTAATGAAGTCGCTGAAAAAATAAACACTCTAATAAATTCTGGCGTTCAACCAAGTGATATTGCAATTTTAGCACCAAAACACAGTATTCTTGAAGAAATAGCGAAATATCTTAATCATTTAGATATTCCAATCGATTATGAGAAGTCCGAGAACATCTTAGAAGAAGCTCCAGTTCAGCAAGTTATCGAAATGTTGAAATTGGCTCAGGATATTAGTGAGGGATCCTACAATCAAAATGCCGGCTGGGCAAGAGTTTTAAGTTTTGATTTTTGGCAATTAAAACCCCTCGACATATATAAAGAAATATCCAAATTCAACAAATGGGACGAAAGCTCGCCAAACTTAACCGATATCTTGGTAGAAAGTGAAAACCAAGAAATAAAAAACATAGTAGAATTATTTATTGATATTTCGCAAAAAATTAATGATGAAAAATTTGAGACGATTATCGATTATATTGTTGGCTCAAAACAACTTCAGCCAATTAAGAAATCCCCAATGCGTGAGTACTATCAAGCAAAATCGGATGAAGATTTTTATAACCTCGCATTATATATGACGATTCTACGCGGAAAATTTCAGTCTTCAAATCAGGATAATTACTCTAAAATTCTAACAAAAGATTTCTTACAGATGATCCAATTATATGAAGAAAGTGAAATTAAAATTTTAAGTAAAAATCCTTTTTCTGCAAATAATAATTCCGTTAAAATTATGACGGCATTTAGTGCTAAAGGCTTGGAATTTTCACATACCTTTTTAGTATCAGTTGATGATTCGGCTTGGGGAGTCTCAAAAGGCAACAGCCAAACAATATCGTTGCCAAAAAACCTAGAACGCATAAAAGACCCCAACCAAGAAGATACAAAAAAGCGTTTATTCTTCGTAGCTATTACTCGAGCAAAAACTCATTTGTATTTAACTAGTTCTGAAAATTCATTCGATAATAAAACTAGGCGTCCGCTAAAATTCCTAGAAGAAAATATTGAAGCTGGTATTGTTGAAACCATCCCTGAAGGTTTCAACGAAATAAGGGTTGAAAATATAAAACATCCCGACCTTGAAATACTCGAGTTAAATTGGAATGATAAATTCTCGCCAGAAAAATTAACTAACGAACAAATTTTTATTGAAAAAATTCAAAATTTTGTTCAGTCTGCTTCATCATTAACTAGTTTTTACGATCTACAATACGGCGGACCAAAAAAATTCTTTGAAAATTATATCTTGAAATTTCCTCAAGAAGTGTCAGGCTCGGCGAGATTCGGAACTGTTATGCATGAAGTATTTGATTTTTGGCAGCGTCAAAAAAATAATAACAGCCAGCCTACACTAGAAGAAATTATAAATGAAATCAACAAGCGCATAGATAAATTGAAAATTTCGGAAAGAGAAAAAATAAATGAAAAAACTCGCGCCGAAATTGCTTTTACAAATTTTTATAACCAACGACGAAATATTTTTAAAACACCGGCTAAAAGTGAGGTTAAATTTAGAAAGATTATGCTCGATAACGGAATCTTAATTGATGGTAATATTGATCGTATTGAAATCAATGATGAAGATAAAACAATCGAAATTGTAGATTTTAAAACTGGCAATATATCGCAAAAAGATAGTTTTAAAAATAAAACAAAATTACATAAATATGAGATACAATTGTATTTTTATAAATTACTGTTAAACAATTCTCCTGAATATGCTAAATATAAAGTCAATACTGGACGACTCGAGTTCATTGAAGGTGATGAGAGATATAAAACCCCAATCATAAAAAGCCTAAACTTTAACCAAGAATCAGAAGATAGAGTCAAACAACTTATTGCGGCACTTGATAAAAAGCTTAAAGCTTTTGATTTTAAAAATATTGAAAATCTTCCAAACGTAACGGTATCTGATTTGATCAAATTCGAGAATCAAATCATTGATGAGACGCAGAGATAATGATATAATAATCAAATGAATAATGATATTTTTAGTCGAAAATCACTCATTCTTACTCGCGTAGATTTTGACAAATCTAAACGCCCTCGGCTTAAGTTCGCCGATCAAATCACTGGTGAAATTATGGATTTTACTCCAGTTTACGGCAACGATATCACATTTACGATTAATACCACAAAACGCTACTGTATCGGCTGGCACGATCTAAAAACTGGAGAGGATTTCGCATGCCCTGAAAAAGCCGAAATTGATCCTAAATATGAACAGTGTCCAAGATGCCAAAAACGAACTGGCTTTAATCCTGCTTTTTATAATGCTGCTGATGGAGACATTTCACAGCAACAGCAAATAAGAAACGCTCAGCCCCATTTTGTTTATTTAGCATACTTCGCGCCCAATACAATCAAAGTTGGTATTTCGTTCGTTGGCCGAGATATAACTCGCTTACTCGAGCAGGGCGCCCGCAGCGCATTAATCTTAGGCGAGTTTTCTAGCGCCAACATAGCCCGAGATTATGAAGCAAAAATATCTGCCATGCCAGGCATCTGCGAAAATGTTAAAAGTAATCTTAAACTAAAATTACTCGAACAAAATTATGATAGTAAAATCGCTGAAAGAGAACTACTTAAAACTAGGTCGAAAATCGAACAAGTATTAAATATTACGTTTGATGATTATAACGTGCAAAGCCTAGATGGTTTTTATTCAGACCAAGCAATACCTAGCGGTAACTTTATATCAATCAGTGATCAATTTGCCAGTAGCGAAGAAATTATTTTTTCTGGCAAATTAATAGCCCAAGTTGGATATGTATTGATTGTTAGCCAACAAAACGAGAACTTAACTTTGCCGATTAAAAAATACACTGGCCGCAAAATAAGCCTAAGCCCAACTCTCACCGATATCGAGCTTCCAGAACGACAAGCTTCGCTTTTCGACTTTTAAAACCAAGCTTTATTTTATCGTAAAAAAGTGCTAAAATACTATTAATGAGTAAGGCTTTTTATAGAAAATATCGCAGTAAAAAATTAAGCGAGGTTGTGGGACAACAGCATATAACTACTGTGTTAGAATCAGCCTTAAAAAAGAAAAAAATCGCCCATGCGTATTTATTTACGGGCCCTC
>RRZU011497614.1_pt1 | contig 21103 bp, 17 predicted proteins | sample 2165561 | NCBI WGS metagenome assembly RRZU01 (sample SAMN10456909, study PRJNA506462) | wastewater metagenome | isolation source: wastewater sludge | place: USA: Moscow, Idaho | reverse complement strand
TTCTGGCAACATACTATGCTGCCCAGGCCTTTTTGCCTGATCTCTCGCCAGAATATGCCCAAAAAACAAACAATATTTTAGAGAACGGCATCAGAGCTTATCCAGATAATTTTTCTCTGCGCTTTAGCCATGCAGCAAATTATTTTTTGTGGATGCATGAGCCGGAAAAAGCGCGGCAGGCCTTTAGTGATTCGGCAAAATTGCCGGGAGCTCCGCCTCTTTTTGAGGCACTAGCAAAGATGTTTGCGACACCTGCAGGCTCCTTGCAGGCTGCCTTGATGTCCTTAACGGTACTCAAAGGGACAGAGACAGACCCGAAGGTGCAGGAAAAATATAGTTTGCAGACAACCAACTATACAAGGGCAATAGAGGTGCAACGGGCGGTAGAAGGATATGCACAAAAAACTGGCAAAGCTCCCCAGTCACTTAATGACCTTTTACCCCTCTACTTGCCTGTTTTACCTGTGTTCGAACTTGGCTATGAACTTGTATACGAGCCGCCCTATGTCTATTTGCGTCGTGGCGGACTAAGAGAGAGGCAAGGAAAGTAATTGTTACCATCATCATGATAGGGGTGCTATTGAGCGCCTTCCCCCTGCTATGGGATGATTTTCTCGATGCCACAACATAGCCTGTCTTTTCGTTTCACTGCTTTTTTCTTTTTTATGCTCGTTGTTGGCATGCTGCTTCTGGATGTGGTGGCCAGCGGTTTTTGGTTGCGTCATGCCGTGCATCTGCAGAAAGGGCATATGGACAATTTATTGTTCTCGCTTGCTTCAGTCCCTGCGCGGGCACTGACTGAGCTGCAAATTCCAGGTTTCTGTCTGTACAGCATGAAAGATAAAAACATGCAGGGCAGTAAATTATGTCTGCAGGATGCCGAGGGGCAGTCTCTAGCCCTGCTTGCTTTTGGGAGGAATATAAAGCCATATAAACCAAGCTGGGCAGGACGAATGGTGCGAACTGTTCAGTTGAAAAATACTTCCGTCCAACTGGCGCAGGAAGAGGCCTTGTTGGTTTTGGTGGAGGGAAAGGACACAGCCTTTACTCAGCTGATCTTAGCTCAACGCTATATACTTACCTATCTTTTAATCAACGCCGTTCTTCTTTCCATCATCTTTTATGTCCGTTTCGTTCAGCAAATTACTCGACCTTTGCAAAAAGCGGCCGATGTGGCAGACAGATACCAGATGCAAGAGGCCTCTTTTGCTTTCCCTGTTGCAGAACGCTTGGGTGAGCTGCAACGGCTTTCATTTAGCTTAAATGGCATGATGCGCCGCTTGGATCAAGATCGGGTCACTCTAAAAAAATCGGCAGAAGAGTTAGCTTTAAAAAACAAGCAACTCGTGCAGAATCAGGAGGAGATGATCCGTGCAGAAAAGCTGGCAGTAACTGGAAGGCTCTCTGCGGGGCTTGCTCATGAGGTTGGTAACCCCTTGGGCATTGTACAGGGGTATTTAGAGCTCCTGTCCATAGAGAATTGCACCGAAAAAGAGCGTCTGGAATATAGCAATAAGGCACTGAGAGAGACAGAACGGATACATGGTTTGCTGCGCCGTCTGCTCGATTCAACCAGGAATACACCTGCAGCAAGAGAACGCCTTGATATTCAAGAGTTGCTCGATGATTTTACTGAAACCCTGGCAGGTCAACCGCTTTTGAAAGGTATAACGCTTGAGTTGCTGGCAGAATCACCTCAGCTTTATATTGAGGCTGATGAGGACAAGATTAGACAGGTTTTACTTAACGGGGTCATCAATGCCATTGATGCCATCCATGCCAAAGGAGGCGGAGGTGGACGCATTGAGCTGCAAATTTGCCAGCTAGAAGAAGGAGATCATTTGTTTTGTGACGTTGTGCTGACAGACAATGGCTGCGGTTTGCCAGAAAAATATACGGGTAGGATTTTTGATCCTTTTTTTACCACAAAGGAACCGGGGGCTGGTACAGGGTTAGGTTTGTCTGTCTCGCTTGCACTCATGGAATCTATGAAAGGAAGTATACGGGCTGAAAATAGAGAAGGTGGCGGAGTTAGTTTGCACCTGCTTTTTCCTTTGGCAGATAAACTGGTAGAAGCAGCCCATCTTGAACAAAAAAAAGAGCAGTGAGTATGCTTGAAATGCAACAAACTAAAATGCAAAGTGTATTGGTGGTGGATGATGAGGAGAATATGCGCCACATGCTCAGTGTTCTTCTGCAAAAAAATAGCTACAAAGTTGGCACTGCAGCAAGTGGTGAGGAGGCCTTAGTCAAGATTGCGGCGCAAGAATTTGACTTTGTGCTTTGCGATGTACGTATGCCCGGCATGGGTGGTCTGGCATTTCTGGATAGGCTTAGCGCAGAAGGCAAGGAGTACACCATCATTATGATGTCGGCATACGGGACCATTGAGCTTGCTATCAAAGCCATGCAAAAGGGAGCCTACGATTATGTCTCCAAACCCTTTAAGATGGATGAAATTCTGTTTGTTTTGCGGAAAGCGGAGGAGCGGGAACGTTTAAGGCGAGAAAATAGAAGGTTGCGAGAGGAGCTTTTTTCAAGGAGTGCGGAGGCAAGTTTTGCGGGCATGGTTGGTACCAGTCAAGCCATGCAAGATGTTTTTCAGGCAGCTGGCAAGGTGGCCAAATTTGGTGCAACTGTGCTCATTACCGGAGAGAGCGGTACTGGTAAGGAATTGGTAGCGAGGGGAATTCATGCGCTGGGCAAGGGTGAAAGCACAGCCTTCGTTGCGGTAAACTGTGGCGGTATTCCTGCAGATCTTTTGGAAAGCGAATTCTTTGGCCATGCAAAAGGTGCATTTACTGGGGCGGATAAGGCGAAACCCGGGCTTTTTGAACTTGCCGATGGAGGGACCCTTTTTCTTGATGAGATTGGTGAAATGCCACTTGATTTGCAGGTGAAGCTTTTGCGAGTGCTGCAAGAAGGCGAAGTAAGGCGGGTTGGGGCATTAGCTAGTCACAAAGTGCAAGTGCGAATCTTGGCCGCCACCAACCGAAACCTGGTTGAACTCGTGCAGCAGGGCAGGTTTCGCGAAGATTTATTCTACAGACTCAACGTTTTTACCATACATATTCCGCCTTTGCGCGAGCACATGGAAGATCTTGCGCCGCTCTGTTCTTTTTTTCTGACACAATTGGCAAAATCCATGGGCAAAAAAGAGGCAAGACTCGCTCATGGCGCACAAACGCGCCTCCTTTCCCATACCTGGCCCGGCAATGTGCGGGAATTGAAAAGCGTGCTGGAACGGGCTCTTATCCTGGCAGATGACGATATTATCTTGCCTGAACACTTGCCAGAACAGTTCGGCGCCCAGAATCAAGGCCGTCGTTTAGAGGATTTTTTTGGCACCTATTCACTCAAAAAAGCAAAAAAAATCATGGAGCGCCACCTTATCCGGCGGGCGATGCGCCACTGCGACGACAATAAGAGCAAGGCGGCAGAGTTGCTTGAAATCAGCTATCCAGCCTTGCTGGACAAAATTAAAATGTATTCTCTTGCTGCCGAAGAGAAGAGAGAAGCACAAGGCGGATAGGAAATGTGTTGTAAAGTTTTTTTATAATCAGCGAAACTTTGTCATTTTTTTTTATACAAATCTTTTTTACTTGGAACAGTAGTCTTGTAAGCATTTATCTATATCGCTGAGAATATAGAATTTTTTAAAATTTAACCAAAAGGCTTAGTTTTTGCATTATAAAAAGTATCTCATTTTATTCTCAGGAGGAAAAAGTGATAAGGCATAAAATTTTAGAGAGCAGACAGGGTTTTACCCTGGCAGAACTTATTGTGGTGGTTGCGCTCATTGCAATACTGCTCTCCATCGCAACACCTGGGTTTATGCTTTGGTATAGAAATACCAGCTTGCAGGTCACGGCCAGAGATTTCTACACCGCACTGAAGCTCACGCAGGCAAATGCTGCCCGTAGGAATCAAAACTGCGCCGTAACATTTAGCAATGGTGGCTACGTAGCCTATGTGGATGCAAACAAGAATTTCCAACTTGATGCGGGGGAGATTCAACTCGCTCAATTCCCACTCGTAGGAGAGAAACTTGGAGCCGTCAGCATAGGCAGCGTAACCTATGCAAACAATGCTGCTGGCGAGCCAACCATTGCGTTTCGCCCGAATGCTCTGCCTGTAGTCCATGGAACGGGCCTGGCAAATGGGAGCGTTACCTTTTCCCTTGCCAGCGGGCACCAACTTATTGTTGGCTCCAGTATAAGTGGCAATGTGACCATTAAAAGTATTTAACGAAGACTATGAAAAATAATGAAGCTGGTGTCACTTTAGTAGAATTATTGGTGGCCATTGCCTTGGCAGGAATTGTCTCAACGGTTATTTACACCGCTTACCAAGTGCAGATGAAGGTCTACCAGGATGAGGATGATGTGGTGCAGATGCAGCAAAATATTCGTTCTGCACTTGCTTTCCTGCAAGCCGAAACTCGCATGGCTGGGTACAACCTTGGAGGAGAAACCAGTGACAAGAGTTGCAGTGCAAACCCTGCTACAGGTTCTCCCATGGCACCAGGCATTCACACCGCCACCGTGAACAAACTTGGCTTTTCCATGGATCTGAATGGAGATGGCGATTGCGCGGATGATGGCGAAAATGTGCTGTATCAGTTGTATACCAGTGGTGGCATACAAAAGCTTGGTCGGGACGACCTGACCGATGCCCAGCCCCAGCAGTCGATTGCCGATTACATAGAGACAATGGAGTTTATCTACGCCTTTGCGCCGCCGAGAAAAGGCTCACCCGTAGTGAATGCTCCGACCTCTAGCCCTGCATCAGCAAAATTTGAGGATTTACGTTCCGTAGTGGTTTCTTTACTTGTGCGTGCAGAAGCGCCGGATACGAGGATAAAACAGCCTACATCTTATTCTCTGCCAACTGTTAACGCTTGGGGTGAAATCAAATCCACGGGCGGGACTGTAGTTACTGTTGCGGATGATAAGGTACGCAGGCGGGCTCTATCAACAATGATCAATTTTCGTAACATGGGGCTATAATCATGCAGCTGAAAAGAGATGAATCTGGATTTACCCTGCTGGAGGTTATTGTTGCCCTGGCAATTTTTACTATTGGCATTCTGGCGCTATACACTGCCCAGACTGCCACCATAGGATACAATAGCGGGGCTTCTCGCATGACCACGGCTGTTAACTGGGCAGCGCAAACCCTGGAAGCCATTGTAAGCCTTGATTATAGGGATTTAACCGACCAGAATGGCGACAGGACTTCTGGTTTATCGGTCACCAGTACAACCGGTGCCGACTACAGTGCTGTCTCGCCGGATGGCAGATATACCATCGTGTGGAATGTGGTGGAAGACATGCCCATGCCGAATGTGAAAACCGTGCGGGTCTATGTGCTCAGTGGCGGGATAGGCATGGGGCGAAATGTGCATATGGAATTTCTGAAACATGAAAAAATCTAGGTGAAGAATGAGCACAACAAAGAAAAAAAAGACAGATGGAGAGCAGGGCTTCGTGCTGGTTCTGGCCCTTCTCGCCCTGCTTGTGTTAACGCTAATTGCCATTGGCGGCTTGACTTCGTCATCTTTTGAGAACACCATTGCCGGTAATGACTTGAGGGCAAAAAAGGCGTTTTTTAAGGCTGATGGTGGCACCGAGTTGGGCGCACAACTCATCGAGGTGAGCTATTCTTGTGAATCAGTAGCAACAAGTCATGTTACGCCGAACATGGTTGTTTATACTCCGATTCTCAAGAATAACGACACTGCGCCAAGCGGATCGTATCCATCAGAGACTGCCCGGGATATCTGTTGGCCAAGTGGTGATCCGGCTAACCCCACGCTATCAGATTGCACTGCAGGCTCTGGAAAAGAGCAGACGAATATTGTTGTCTATGGGAGTCAAGAAACATTAGAAGGTTATGAAACTATACAAGGGGAAGCTCCGCCAGTTGCCTACATACACCAGATTATTGCACAAAATGTTATGCCAGATAAAAGCTCGGCAGCTGTTCAGGTTGAATGGTATCATGTGATCAGTGATACACCTGATCCCGGCTTGTGCCGTTAATATTGATAACTAAGGAGATCATAATGAAGAATTATATAAGGGCAGCAGCGGGTATGATGTTAGTCGCGATCGTTTTTTTTGTCTCAGCTGCATATGCGACAGTTGGCAGTTGGCTTAATGGCAAACTGACCGCCTCACCCTGGCACGAAGATGGCTATCTTTATGTGAAGGTCGATGATGTACGGTATACCATCATGGATGAGGTGCAGGTTAAGCTTGTGCATATGAAAAATGGTGTGACCGTTAAAGACCCAGCAAATAAGAGCGACCTGCATGAAGGAGATTCGGTGGCTGTGCAGCATTCCGGTAATCGTATATATGCCGTGGAAATTAACCGTTAAGTTCTAAGGCAAGTGAGATGAGTACTATGAAAAAGACAACTAAAAGTATTTTCTATTCATTTTGTGCACTGTTGCAAATGCTGACGCTGGGAAGCGTTGCCTTGGCAAATACAGGCACCGAATTTGTCTCTGTTCCTCCCTTTTTAACTTCAGGTGCGCCACCGCTTGTTATGCTGGCCATGGGACGAGACCACAAACTCTACTATGAGGCCTATAATGATGCCTCGGATCTGAATGAGGATGGTGTTCTGGATATCCGCTATACGCCAAGTATTGATTACTATGGCTATTTCGATAGTTATAAATGTTATAAGTACAATACCAGCACCGATATCTTTGAGCCCACGTCGGTGAACACGGATAAAAAGTGTACGGGCAGTGAGGATGACAAGTGGAGCGGGAACTTCCTAAACTACCTGACCACAGCTCGTATCGATGCTATCCGTAGGGTTCTGTATGGCGGCTATCGCTCTGTCGATACGGCAAGTCAAACTGTCTTGCAAAGATCCAGCATTCCGCAGGATGCGCACTCCTGGGGAAAAGAATATACCAGTGTCGCTGTCGATGGTTATAATATTGCCGATTACACACCATTTACCGTGCCTTTTACCGGCCTACGCCATCTTTTTGCTAATACGACAATGGCTGCAGCCACGAATCCTCCTTCATTGCGCTATGCACTTAATAGTGAGCATAGAATCTGGGACTGGGTTTCGCGAGCAGCGCCAGAGGTGGCAGACAGCGCAGTGACAGCGGGTGTAAGTGGCACCCTGCCTGCTTACCCCACAAATCATGCCACATTTGAAAGCTTGATCGTAAACTATGCCACCAGCAGTCGTTTACTTGGTACGACGCCATGGTTGACTTATGCGAACCGCAACAAAGTAAGGCAGCTGTATCCTTCACCAACGACCACAACCTTTGGTGCTATTGACGGTTCTGGTAACCCCTTCAAGCCTTCTACCTACGGGCCAACTGCCAGCAATCCCTCTTCAGTCTATAATTCAGGCTCCGCTGAACAGAACGGATTTTTGCTTGTTTTTACAGGAAAAATCAAGATAACGACGGCTGGTACTTATTATTTTGGCGTGGATGGTGACGATTCCGTTGAAGTAATTATCGACGGTGGCACAGCATCTGAACATATAGTTGGTTACTATGGTGGACATAGCCGCTCTGCTTCACCAAATTGCTACACCTCAGCTGCGGTGGGCGGAGTTTGTACCAGTGGCTCCAATGCAAAAGCGGTTACTCTTTCAGCCGGCAACCATACAGTTGAGTTCCGTTATATGGAAGGCGCTGGCAGCGATGATTACTATTTTTACTGGAAAAAACCAGGGTCTTCAGGCTGGGGTATTGTCCCCAATACGGCTTTCACGGAGTTGAGCGTAACTGGATACTTCTTACTTAATCCGGCTGTTTCAGTTGTAAACAGGTACGTGAATGTGAAGGTCTGTGACCCGACAATTGGTTTGGAGACAAGCTGCCGACAGTACCCAGATGGAAACTACAAACCAGTAGGTATTTTGCAACGCCACGGAGAAAGCCAGCAGATGTATTTTGGCTTAATGACCGGTTCCTATGCCAAGAGTGCCTCCGGTGGCGTACTGCGCAAGAAAATTGGTGATATCAGCGATGAAATTATCGCTAATACGGGTATTTTTAAAACTGCAGCTAATACGAGTGGCTATAAGGGTGGTATTATTCAGACCATCAATAACCTGCGTATCTATGGCTATAACTACAGTGGCAATGATTACGGAGGTGATAACTGCGGCTGGATTACAACACCTCTGTATAACGACAACTCGTTCATGAATGGGCAGACAAGCACAAGCGCAACGGGCAGGTGCGGCGACTGGGGTAATCCTATTGCCGAGATCATGTATGAGTCCATGCGTTATTTTGCTGGTAAAGGTGCGGCTACCGCAGCGTATGACTATCCAACCACCGGTGTTTACGGTAGCACTTCGTCTATTAAGGACGAAAAATTGAGCCTTCCGCATGATACCTGGAACAACCCCTACGATAAGAGTAATGGTGGTTTCGATTACTGCTCCAAACCATTTCTTCTTGTGTTAAGTGATATTAACCCCAACTACGACACTGATCAGTTACCCGGTGTGCATAGCGATTTCTCCACTGGTTTTACTGGAGATATGAGTGGCATGAGTGTAGCTAACCTAGCCAAAACCATCAGTGACGCGGAGGGCCTTTCTGGTGATAAATATATTGGGCAGAGCGGCAGTGTCGTTGAAGCCAATGGAGCGTACTGCTCAGCTAAAAGCATGTCCTCATGGGGACTTGCGGCTTTCCGTGGACTTTGCCCGGAAGAACCGACCAAACGTGGTGGGTATTACTCAGGTGCAGTGGCTTATTATGGTAAAACCCATGACTTGAATACTGTTCAGGGAGATCAGAAGGTGACCACCTATGCGGTGGCACTGGCTTCTCCGCTGCCAGAAATCAAAATGTATCTAGGCACAGACAGAAAACTCATTACGCTCGTTCCCTTTGGCAAAACCGTAGGTACAGCGAATAGCCCCTGGACTTATGCGCCAACTAATACCATTGTGGACTACTATGTTGAAGAGATTTCGGCCACGCATGGCAATTTCCAGATTAACTTTGAAGACGTGGAGCAAGGTGCTGACCACGATATGGATGCCCTTGTCACCTATGAGTACTGGTTGGTTGACGGCACCGGCAACGAGGTAAGTGATCCGGTTAATGCGACACAGCTCAAGGTAACCCTTACTTCAACCCAGGCTGCCGGTAGTTATATTCAACATCTGGGCTATATCATCTCTGGAACAACTAAGGATGGGCCCTATGTTGAAGTCTGTGATGCGGACACCTCAACAAGTGATGATATTACATCCCCTTATGATACCCCTCCGGGCTATAACACTGCTCCTGGAACCTCTTCTGGGCTTAAACTGCCCAAGTTGGCTACAAGGTATTTCACACCCGGCACAGGCAACAGCACGGCGTCACTTGTAAAAAATCCCTTATGGTATGCTGGCAAATGGGGTGGTTTTGAAGATGAAAATGCAAACGGCTTAGCTGATCAAGACAGCGAATGGGATAAGGACCTTGACGGAGTGCCCGATAACTACTTCTTTGTAGTTAACCCCCTGAAACTGGAAGAACAGCTGAATAAATCCTTTGCAGCAATTTTAAATCAGGCTTCATCTGGTACAGCTCTAGCGGTTGTCAGTGGTAGTCGCACAGGCGAAGGAGCCATCTATCAAGCTGTATTCTACCCGGAACAAACAGATACTTCTGGAAAGTCAATCTCTTGGACAGGGCAGTTACAGTCTCTCTTTTCTGATTCCTACAGCAATTTACGAGAAGATAGCAAACATAATGCACAACTAGATGTAAAGGGCCCTGATTTAAATGGTGATGGCAGAGTATTAAACGAAGATGTCAACGGCAACTGTACGCTTGATGTGCAAACCGTGCCCACCATTGATGTGAATGAGGATGGTGTGCTTGATAGTAGTGATCTTCTGACTGAAGACACCAATGGTAATGGGGTGCTTGATTATGAGTCTAGCACTGGTAGCTGTGTCTCTGCCACTACAGTAGCAGCAAGTCCCTTTTTGTCGGCAATTGATGCTATTGTTGTTTTTAATAACGGTAAAGTCGATAAATACTATGACGTGAATGGTAATGGAATTCTCGACCCCCAGGAAATTGCCTTTAATATCGGCGCCCAAGGCACACCGATCAATAGCCTGTCCTACCTGTGGAAAAGTTCAAATTGGCTGAATACTATTTCTGATTCGGATATTATACAGCAAAGAGGAACGTATATTTCTAATGAGACAAAACGTTATATCTTTACCTGGGTGGATGCCCCGGATACTTCTGGTGTCCGAAATGGTGTCGTCGATAGTGGCGAGGTGCAGGATTTTACCTGGGATTCGAGTGCAAGTGCGGCAACAATAGCGAGCCCAAATTATTTTTACAGCTATCTGAACCTGTACCCATCATTTAGCGACAGACCAACTGCAATTTCTACTGTTGCCACAGCATATCCAAGTCTCTTCAACACTTTTCTGTTGAATCAGACCGAAAGGCAAGTGCAGTGGCTGCGCGGCTTGGATTACACCACATCCGGTGTTGCTACTCCCCTTACCCTCAGCCCAGTTGGGGCGATTCCAGGTACTGAGCTGCGATCCAGATATTACAATGGAGATACATGGAGACTTGGGGACATTGCCTACTCAACGCCAACAGTATCTAGACAGCCAAATGGAGCTTATCACCTAGCCTTTCACGACACGAGCTATACACCTTTTTATCAGAAATACATGAATCGTCGCTCTGTTATTTATGTAGGCGGAAATGATGGCATGTTACACGCCTTTAATGGTGGTTTCTACTCTTCAAAAGAAAATAAGATCTGTCGTGCGCTCAATGCATCATATGATCCATATGATTCGCTTACAACAAATGATGAACCTTGTACTACTTCTGGGCCAGAACTTGGGGCAGAGTTGTGGGCATATGTGCCGTATAATCTGCTGCCACATCTTTACTGGCTAACTGAAGCAAATTATGGCCACAGCTATTATGTTGATGGTAAACCTCGTATTTTTGATGCAAAAATCTTTGCCGAGGAAGGTGCCTGTACAGATGTTGCCAGCGCGGGTTGTGTTCATCCCGGGGGCTGGGGGACAGTGATGGTGGTAGGTATGCGCATGGGTGGAGCTGCAATTAGGGCGGATTTGAATAAAACGGATGGCACTGCAGTGCAGACTACCGATCCGCTCATGAAATCGTCCTTTATAATTTTTGATATCACCAACCCGGAGGCTCCTCCTAAATTGCTTGGCGAAATTGCCACGCCGAATATGGGCTATTCTACCAACTATCCGGCTTTAACCATTGTGAAAGATGGAAATGGTGACAAGAATTATGCGGCCTATGATGCAACCAACCCTGCTGCTGGTGAAAACCGCTGGTTCCTGGACTTTGGTTCTGGACCTGCCAACGCCAATGGTGAGCCCGACAAGGCATTGCTCAATGTTGTAGGAAGTGAGCAGAGAGGAAGATTTTATATGCTCGATTTAGTTCAGTTAGCAAAATACAATAAACTGATGACGCTTACTGATGAAACTCTTGTAGATGGAAGTGTTCAGACCGGAGTTTTAAAGGAAGGTCTCTATCCGTATCTCACCCTTTCTGGAGATGACGAAACCCAATCATTTGTAAGTGATTCAATAAGTGTTGATATGGATACGGACTACAATGCTGATGCTATCTATTTCGGCACGGTGAGTGGTTCTGCACCCTCGACCGTAAGCGGAAGTGGTTGGAAAGGAAAACTACGCCGCATTGTGATTGATAATAAGCAAGATCCCACAACATGGTTGGCAGACAATGTTATGTTTAATGCGGGCCAACCAATTTCAGCGGCACCAACATTTGCTCACGGACGTAGTGGAAGAAAATGGGTCTTTTTTGGAACTGGGCGCTTTTTCTCTGCCACGGATGCTTTAGATACCAGCACTCAGAGCATGTATGGCATTATGGAGCCTCTTGCAGCTGCTTCCGGCTCGAGATCGTATGCGGAAGTGAGTAGCAGCGCACTTGTAGATACAACAAATTATAAGGTGTACGGTAATAAAACGGTAGATATGAATGGAACAACAGTAACATGGGATAATTTCTTGTCTTTAATGAGGGCAAGCGGTGGCTGGCGTATCGATTTCCTTAACCCAACAAGTACTGTTGATGACACAAGAACGGTACAGGTAGGTGAGCGGAGTCTGTATCAACCGCTTGTCGCTGGCGGTGCTGTCGCTTTCACAACCTTCGTTCCTTCGGAAAATATCTGTGAGGCCGGGGGAGAAAGTTTTCTTTGGGGCAGATATTATGAAACGGGAACGGATTATTATATTCCTATCTTTTCCTCAAAAACAGTGACTGTTGGTGGGGAAACACTCCAGCAAAACACTTCAGTTGTACCTGCTGGCAGTGGAATGGCTTCTAACTTAGTTTTAAATTCAGGTCCTGATGGAGATACTGTTTTATACCAGAATAATGGCCAGCCTAAAACAGAAGGCATACAACTACCAGACCCTTCTCCGAAAACTGGCAAAAGGGGCTGGAAAGTAAAAGAGTAATACAAAGGCTTTTTTCTGCGTGTTCGCTAATGCCCCCTATCAGTTTTTCTGATAGGGGGCATTAGTTTTTCTGCTTGACTTTCTTGTTTGGGCAAGCTAGAAATCTAAGTTAATGAATGGTAATTCAGTTTGTTGAATGTCGATGTGTGGGAGTGTCTATCTCCTGCTCGGCGCTCATTTTATCTCACTTTAAACAATCAGAGAGGACATTCCTATGAGTTCAAAGTTGGTAGCTCCCCACGGTGGAAAAGGTTTAGTCTGTGCCTTGCTTGAAGGCTCCGCGCGTGAGGCAGAATTGAAAAAGGCTGCTGGTCTGAAGAAAGTTGAAATCAGCGCCCGTGCAAAAGGCGACCTGATCATGCTGGGAATTGGCGGTTTTTCTCCCCTGTCTGGCTTTATGACAAAAGCTGATTGGAAGGGTGTTTGTGAGAATTTTCAATTGGCAGATGGTACCTTCTGGCCAGTGCCGATTACCTTAGATGTTTCTAAGGCCGATGCTGATGGGATTAAAGTTGGCGATGAAATTGCTTTAGTTCGCAATGGTGAAATTTTTGCAACCATGAAGGTCAGTGAGAAGTATGAGATGACCGAAGCTGACAAAAAATGGGAATGTGAAAAAGTATTCAAGGGTAATGGCGAAGAGTCAGCTGACGACAAATTCTGGGAGATCGCCCTTAAGGATCATCCAGGCGTACAGATGGTAATGGGGCAAAAAGAGTACAATTTAGCTGGCCCAGTAAAGGTGCTTTCCGAAGGTGAATATCCCAAAGAGTATCCTGGCGTATATCTCCGTCCCGCAGAAGTTCGCAAGATGTTTGATGAGCGTGGTTGGGCCAATGTTGCTGCCCTGCAGCTACGTAACCCCATGCATCGTTCCCATGAGTTCTTGGCTAAAATCGCCGTAGAGGTTTGTGATGGTGTATTGATCCATTCTCTGATTGGTAACCTGAAGGCTGGTGACATCCCTGCGAAAGTTCGTATCGAGGCCATTGATACCCTGATCGACCATTACTTTGTGAAAGAGAACGTTTATAGTGCTGGTTATCCGCTTGATATGCGTTATGCTGGCCCCCGTGAAGGCCTGCTCCATGCTACCTTCCGCCAGAACTATGGTGTTAACAATATGATCATTGGTCGTGACCATGCTGGCGTTGGTGACTTCTATGGCCTTTTTGAGGCTCAGGAAATTTTTGATCGTATTCCTGAGACCGGGGATCCAAACAAAGACTTGCAGTGCAAGCCCATGAAGATCGACTGGACCTTCTACTGCCACAAATGTGACGGTATGGCTTCCTTGCGTACCTGTCCGCATACCAAGGAAGATCGTGTTATTCTTTCTGGAACAAAATTGCGTAAGGCACTTTCTGAAGGCAAAGAAGTTGTTGATCACTTTGGCCGTGAGGAAGTTCTTGATATCTTGCGTGCATACTATGCAGGCCTGACTGAGAAAGTTGAAGTCAAGATGCAGGGTGCTGCTTCCGGCGAGAAGATGTAATCTATTCATAGCAGTTTGTTGAAAGGAGATTCCGCCTTGTGCGGGATCTCCTTTTTTTATATTCTGTTACCGGCTTTTCTCCGCAAGAATGCATTCTGTCAGGAGCATGTATGCAGACAATAACAGTTGGACTTGATGAGCGCAGTTATCCTCTCTATATCGGCAGTGGTATTTTGCCTCAATTGGGCAGGCTGATAAAGGATGGACTTAAGGCCAGAAAATATGCCATTATAACTGATGAACGTGTGGCGGCTCTGTACGGAAAAGAGGTGCAGCATATTTTGCAAGAAAATGGACTAGAGAGCCAGCTTATCTCCTTCCCTGAAGGAGAGGGGAGTAAAAACCTGACAACCATTGGCCAAATGGCCAGCACCATGGCAAACAAGAGTTTTGACCGCGGAGATGCTATCTTGGCACTTGGTGGCGGAGTAAGCGGTGACATGGCTGGTTTTTTGGCTGCCATTTACATGCGAGGCATCTCTTTTGTGCAGGTCCCCACTACTCTCTTATCCCAAGTCGATAGCTCTGTTGGCGGTAAGACAGGAGTTGACATACCGGAGGGAAAAAATCTCCTTGGTGCTTTTTATCAACCTAAATTGGTGCTGATAGATACAGATGTCCTCAGGACTTTGCCACCGCAGGAGTTTCTTGGTGGCATGGGCGAGGTCATAAAATATGGGGCCAGCCTTGACGCAGATTTTTTTATGTTCCTGAAGCAGAATCGAGAGCAAATTTTGAGTTTCTCCCCAGAACACCTTTCCTATCTCATTTACAGGTGTTGTGAGCTGAAAGCGCAGATTGTTGAACAGGATGAACGCGAGGGAGGCCTACGACGGGTACTGAACTTTGGGCACACCATTGGACATGCGGTTGAGGCGGCTTCTAATTATAGTTTGATCCATGGTTTTGCTGTCTCCATTGGCATGCGTGCCGCTGCCGATCTGGCATTGCGAGAAGGTCTTGCTAGAGAATCAGTGCTAACTGATTTGACTGATCTGCTGCAAGGTTATAGGCTACCAACGGCAATTCCAGCAGAGTATGACCGTGAACGAATCATTCGTTTCATGCAAGCCGATAAGAAAACAGTGGGGAAGCGCCTTTTTTTTGTCTTACCAAAGGCAATTGGCCAGGTTGTCATAACAGATGTTGTAAGCCCAGAAGCTGTTAGAGCTGTCCTTGGTGAAGCCAGCTAAAAAGATGCTGCTATCATTTATGCATATTTGAGGTTGCGATGGAAAATAAACTAGTGATCGCGATGGTCGGGCTGCCTGCCAGGGGAAAATCAACCATGGCACGCAAACTCTGTCGCACCCTTGAGTTGGATGGCGTGAAGGCAAGCATTTTTAATAATGGCAGGCTTCGTCGCAAACTTGACCCAGAGGGCCGCACGGATGCGGCTGATTTTTTTGCAGTCTCCAATAAAGAGGCGTTGCTATTTCGAGAAAAAATTGCCCGCATGGCAATTGAAGCGGCACAGGCCTTCTTAAAGGGCGACGGCCAGGTCGCCATTCTCGATGCCACAAACATCACAAAAAAAAGGAGAAAGGCTATAATTGATGCGTTTCCTTCTCTTCCCGTTTGCTTTGTGGAATGTTTAAACGCCGATGAAGAGGCCCTGGAGGCAAACCTGGAGCGCAAGGCAGCACTTCCTGAGTTTAGCCAACTGGATGGTAACCTGGCCCTGGAGAGCTTCATGCAGCGAATTGCACATTATGAAGCTGTGTATGAGCCTCTGTCAGACGAGCCGAACCGTATTTTAGTGGATTCCTTTGATAATTGTATCCTGCAGGAGAAAATTACAGATCTTGTGCCATTTTACGATCGGATACGTGACATTATCACCACAAGGGTGGTACGGAATCTTTTTTTGGTGCGGCATGGCGAGACCTTTTATAACAGAGAAAACCGTATTGGCGGAGACTCCGGCCTAACAGATAAGGGTATGGAACAGGCAGAAGCCCTTGCCGAGCACTTTGCCACGGTACGCATTCCCATAATTTTTACCAGTAATCACCAACGCACCCTGCAAACGGCAAGGCCTATTGCCGAAAGGCAGGAACCGTGCTCCATTATCGCTCTGCCCGAGTTTAACGAAATTCATGCTGGCATCTGCGAGCATATGACTTATGAAGAGGTACGGCAAAAATTGCCTCAAGTTGCTAAAGAGCGGGGTCCAAATAAATATAGATACGTCTATCCAAGCGGGGAGGGATATGCGACCATGGCTGAGCGGGTGCACCGTGGTCTAAAAAAGGTATTTTTTCTGAACAATCATGATGAAAATATCATGATTGTTGGACATCAGGCAGTCAATCGCATGATCATTTCCCGCTTTCTTTCCAGGCAGGAAGAAGAGATCCCATATATCTACATGCCACAGGAGAGATACTACCACATTCGTATAGACCCGCATAAACGCAGCTTTGAGTTGGTACCATACCGCAGTGCTCAAGTGGCCTGGACTGATTGGTAAGGAGAAGATATGGAAGAAAAAGCAGGAGCAGAGCAATTTGCAGCCCTCATGCAACTGGTCGCTACTCTGCGAGGAGAGAATGGTTGTCCCTGGGACAGGGCGCAGACGCCAGCAAGCATGAAAAAATATCTGCTTGAAGAATGTCAAGAGCTTATTGAGGCAATCGATTCCGGTGATGCAGCAGCGGTGCGGGAAGAGGGCGGTGACCTGCTATTTATCCTAATCATGCTCGTGCAGATTTTTGCAGAAGATAAGATTTTTACCATGCAATCCGTGTGTGAGGATGCATATGCCAAAATGGTACGTCGCCATCCTCATGTTTTTGCTGGGGCAAAGGTCCATTCTGAAGAAGAGCTGATGAGACAGTGGGAAAAAATAAAGGCCGAAGAAAAAAAACATGAATATCTTCGATGATGATCTAAGCGATGGAGAGACGATGAGCAAGGAGAAAACAGACCCAGTCCAAAAACAACCATTCTGCGAGACTGCAGAGAGGGATGCCCTGTATAAAATAATTGAAAGTCGTCGGGATGTGCGAGGTCAATTTACCTCTGACCCCATAGATGAAAAGGCCTTGCGACGTATCCTCGGGGCGGCCCATCATGCCCCATCTGTTGGTTTTATGCAGCCCTGGAATTTTATTCTTATTCGTGCAACTGAAACGAAAAAGCTCGTGAAAGAAGCCTTTTTAAAAGCAAATAATAAGGCGGTTCCTTTGTTTCCCGAACAAAAAAGGGAGTTGTACGCCTCGCTCAAACTGGAAGGTATTCTCGAGGCACCTTTAAATATATGCGTAACTTGTGACCGGGAGCGATCTGGGCCGGTTGTTATCGGCCGCACTTCAATCCCTGAAATGGATATTTATAGCTCTGTGTGCGCTGTGCAGAATTTGTGGCTGGCAGCTCGTGCAGAAAATATTGGCGTAGGTTGGGTGAGTATCTTCGATGATAAAGAATTACGGAAAATCCTGGAACTACCCAAGCATGTTGTCCCTGTAGCATATCTCTGCCTTGGCCATGTCACCCATTTTTTTGCTCAGCCAGAGTTGGAACAGGTTGGTTGGCTTCCCCGCTTAGAACTTGATAGCCTCATTTATAACGAGCACTGGGGTGCGCGCTAGGCTTAATTCAGTGTTTATTCATTTTTCTTGACAGTGGAGTTTGTTTAAGGATAAAATTATAGATTCTTGATTGATTTTATGTTCGTGCCATTGGGCATTAAACGTTTCCACCTTCTTGCTCCTGTTCATTACCAGGGGCCAACGACCACAGGGAGGACCTATGCGTCACTACGAAACCACGTATATTCTCCGTCCAAATCTGGGCGAGAGCCAGTTTAACGAAGTAATCGATCGTATTAACGGTATCATTAGCGAATTTGGCGGGGCCCTTGTCTCTCTTGATCGTTGGGGCCTGAAAAAACTGGCCTATACCATCAAAAAGGAAGCACAGGGTTACTATGTGTATGTCAACTATGCCGCTCCAGGAGAGACTATAACAGAGATTGAGCGCGTTTTTCGCATTGATGACCGGGTATTGCGGTATTTGACCGTGAAACTGAGTGACTCCATTGATGACGCTGGCATTGTCGCTGAAAAAGAGCGCATTGCTGCTGCTGCTGCTGCAAGGGCTGCTAGGGAGGCGGAAGAGGCTGCACAGGAAGCGGCCATCAAAAGCGGCAAGAGAACCTTCGCTGACGATGACGATGAAAGTGACGAGGATATAGATTCTGTTGATAGAGCAGATGATTCCGACGACGAATAAAAACCTGATTGAGGATTAAGGAGACACGTATGGCACCACCAAGAAAAGTATTTACCCGGCGTCGGGTTTGTCGATTCTGCGCAGATAAGGAATTGGTAATTGATTATAAAGACGTAAAAGGACTCAACAATTTGGTGACAGAGCGAGGCAAAATTATTCCCCGCCGCATCTATGGAACCTGTGCCAAACATCAACGCCAGTTGAACGAGGCAGTGAAAAGGGCAAGGCAGTTGGCTCTATTGCCTTATTCAGGAAACGTCCAATCCTGATTGTTTGGCGGAATAACCGCATACCAATGATTGAAAGCCGCGTGCGGCAGGGATATGTGCCTGCTTTTTTGTTAGGTTTGCTTTTTTCCCTGCCCATCGCATTGCCGGTGATGTTCTCTTGGATGTGTCCATTGCTGGCAGTACCCGTATGTCTAGTTTTTTTTGTTTCGGAGCTCAAAAAAGGTGCCTGGCAGCTTTTTTTAGGTATTGCTGGGGCAGCAGTAATAGCCTTTTCGTTACAACGAGTTGAGTTGTTGCTGTTTGAATTGACCTTATGCCCCTTAGGAATTGTCCTTGCATGGGGGGCTAAGAAAGGAGAATCCGTTTTTAGCAGTGGTGGAAAGGGGCTTTTTGCTCTGTTTTTTTCTCTGCTGTTTTTTTGGCTTCTTTTTGCTGCGGTAACTGAGAGCAACCCCTATAAGGATTTGCTCCTTTCTCTGGACAAAGGGTTTGAGGAAGCCCTGACGATGTATACGAAAGGCAACGCTGAATTGCCCTTTGATGACCAGTATGAATTGCAAGAGTACATAAGCTCAATCCGTGCCAATTTACCCAAACTGGTACCAGCCATGTGGCTGAGTTCGTTAACACTTACCGTTTGGCTCAATTTGATTGTTGCCAACAGGTTAATTGGTCGATTGCAGGGTACTGTGTGTCCCTGGCAGAATTTTTCCCAGTGGAGATTGCCAGAACAGTTTGTTTGGTTGCCCATAGTTGCTGCATTCTTAGCACTTTTGACTAAAGGACAGGCTCATAGCATTGGCTTGGCGCTTCTTGCCATTGCGCTCCTCTGTTATGGTTTCCAAGGGCTGGCGGTGAGCCTGGCATTTTTTGAAAAATGGCGCTTACCGGCACTGGCACGGGGGGTGCTTATTGTTTTTTTACTTGTGCAAGGTTTTGGGTTGCTTGTCTTTCTTGCCCTTGGGCTCAGTGATGTGTGGATAAATTGGCGAAACCGAAATCTTCCTCGCATTGATGCCTGAAATGAAAAGAATTTGCAGTGCTGGAAAAGATAAGTACAGGATTTTTTATAATATATTTGTGATTATGAGGGAGAACAATGGAAATAATTTTGAAAGAAACCATTGATACATTGGGTCAGGAAGGGGAGATTGTGAAAGTAAAGCCGGGTTACGCCCGCAATTATCTTTTCCCCATGCAAAAAGCCGTTCTTGCTGATAAAGCATCTTTGGCCAGGCTTGAAAAAGAAAAACAGGCCATCGCGGCACGCCTTGCCACGCAACGTGCTGAGGCAAGTGGTTTAGCAGGTAAGCTTGATGGCAAGATTGTTGTCATTTACAAACGGGCAGGTGAAGAAAATAGGCTCTTTGGGTCTGTTACCAATGCGGAGATTGCCGCTGCCCTAGAAGGCATTGGCATAGCAGTTGACAAGAAGACCATAGTATTGCCAGAGGCAATAAAGTCTATTGGTGAGCATCAGGTACAGGTTAAAACTGGTTACCAGATGACGGCCCAGATCCTTGTGCAGGTGGTACCGGAAGATATTGCCAACCAAGGGGAGAATTGAGTTTTTATCGAGTCTCTCCATATAGCCTAGAGAAGGGCCATTTTCCAGAAGATATTCTTGATTGAAAGAGATGCCTTTTCTGTGTACAGGAAAGGCATCTTCTTTTTTTGTTGAATGTATCACTAATTACCTCCTTGCATGGTGTCAGGTTTTATGTCTTTTGCCCCGGAACCCCCTCCGTATTCAAGCGATACCCGCATGCTACCTCCGCAGAATCCTGAAGCAGAGCAAACCTTACTGGGGACTATATTGCTGCAGGATAATGCTCTTTTGCAGGTCGTGGAGATTATCAAGCCAGATGATTTTTATCGTGAGGCCCATAAGGCAATTTTCGCGTCCATGCTTACACTGCTTGAAAGGCGGGAACCACACGACCTGGTGACAGTCACCACCTTGTTAAGCGACCAAAATAAACTTGAGGAAGTGGGGGGGGCGGCGTACCTTGCCTCACTCACCGATGTGATCCCTTTTGCTGGCACGTTGGTGCACCATGCAAGGCTCATACGTAAGAAATCTGTTCTCAGGCAGTTAATTCGCACCTGTTCTGACCTGGCCGCCAGGTGCTATGATGCACCGGACGATATTGAGACACTGATTGACGATGCGGAGCGGACTGTTTTTGAAATTGCCCACAATAAAAACAGCAAAGCATTTCATTCCATGCGAGAGATTGTACCAACGGCCTTTGATCGCATCTCTGATAGGGCAGCTAATGGGGATTTTATTACCGGGTTGCCCACGGGGTATACTGATCTTGATCATAAAACCGCAGGTTTGCAGCCATCAGATATGATTGTTCTGGCCGCAAGGCCATCTATGGGAAAAACAGCGTTGGCCATGAATATTGTCCAGAACGTGGCCATGATAAAAAAAGTACCGGTGGCAGTCTTCAGTATGGAAATGTCTGCAGAATCCCTGGCCCTGCGCATGTTGGGTTCTGTAGGAAAAATTGACGCACAAAGACTGAGAACTGGCCGTCTCTTAGACAGCGACTGGCCAAGGCTGCAAAGGGCCACAGCACAACTGGCAGATGCGCCCATCTTTATTGAC
>RRZU011073701.1_pt1 | contig 21104 bp, 25 predicted proteins | sample 2165561 | NCBI WGS metagenome assembly RRZU01 (sample SAMN10456909, study PRJNA506462) | wastewater metagenome | isolation source: wastewater sludge | place: USA: Moscow, Idaho | reverse complement strand
TAAACTTCTCTCCATATAATTTCTTCCTCGTTCAGCGATGGTATTGGCGGTGTACTGTCTGACCCCATGTTTGGGATACAAAGGTATTCCGGCGAATCCCGTCGCCAAATTGGTTTGTGAAAAATCTTCCTCTTTCCCTCATGCTTCGGGCGAGCGTATTTGTTCGCCAAAAATTTGTCTTCGACGGATTACACCGACCTTTTGATGTATCCGAAACATAAGGTCAGTACACCGGCTCCGATACGGCAAAAAAAAAGTCAGAAATTATGAGAAGTATAGAAAAAAACAGGAAACAAGGTAGTAACCTTCCAATTAGCATAAAATTGGTTGTTAAAATCGCTTTGGTGGCTGTGGGCTTCTCCGTGTGGGGGACAGGGTTTGTTTGGATGTTGGCAGGCTTGTATATCTTTCTTCCTGTTATTCGTGGCATCCTCTCCTTCTTCGTGGGGTTGTTGGCTATAATCCTCTTTATTCTCGCAATTATGATGTTTTTATAAACCGTTAAAAATTAAAGTTATGAGCAAAGTATTTTTATTAGGAGCAAACAAGAGCATCGACAGAACCAAACAATTGGTAGAGGTAGGTCAGATAATCCAACTGGAGGGTTACAGCTACGATAGCTACGTGGTGTATGAAATCACTAAAGACGATTGGGGCATTACGTACAAGTTGATTAACCTGCGGACAAAGGAGCTTAACACAGCCGACATTCTCAGACCGTTAAAGGAGAAATTCGGGATAGGATTCTATTATGACAGCGAAAACCCGCAGTTTGTGGATTCTTTTGAAGTGGCTATACTCCTTCAGGAAGCCAAGCAGAAAAAGCAACAAGAAGCGGACGAAGCCGAAAAGGAACGCATACGGGTGAAAGAAGTAAAAACGATTGGTCGCATACGCTTTGCCGAGATATTTCCCGAAGATGCTCAGGCGGTAATCGTGGCACGGTTGAAACAAGACGACAGCGACCGAATGACCGATTATTACGCCCACAGTGTACAACGTACCGTTATTTTAGGTTTTTCCAAGCATAAAAGGAACTTGTTCTCCGAAATGCGGAAATACGCCCCCAATTTTGCGGAAACCGCTTATTTATCCGAGTTTAATGAAGATTACGAGCATCGGGAAAAATGGAGCATGGGTGACGGTTACTATTTAGGTGAAAGCAAGTACAGCGGTTGGATAATCGAAAAAGTTCCTGTATATGACCGTGAACGGACGATTGAGGCATTTGCCTACACCGCAGGGAACGAGAATAATATACACCTCAATACAATGGGCAAACCGACCGATAAGACACAACCGACACCCCCAAGTGATAGCAGCGGAACAGGTAAAGACGCTTGTACAATGGTGGAGTATTCCGCAAAGGCAATCGCAGTTTTCGGAGATACCAAAACCATAAAGGAAGAACTCAAAGCAATGGGCGGACGCTTCAACAGCCGATTAACCTTCAATGGGGAGAAGTTGGCAGGGTGGATATTTCCAAAATCACAAGAACAGCGTTTAGCGTGCTATTTCGGATTAAATTAATGTTTCACACGGGGCAAGAATCTCTGCCCCACAATATAACAATCATGGGTTATAAAAAATTATCAGCATACGAGAAACTGAAAGAGATACAGGAAGTTAATTTCTGCCGAGCAGAAAGCCACTGTGTAGCCGTTTACCTGAATGCACTCCGCAAGAATGACAGAGCCATAATTGATGAATATGAGAGTTTTGGTGACACTCCCCGACAAATCATAATGAATAAGCGGGATTATGAACGTCATTTGCAATTCGGCTTTACAAAGAAGGCATTTAATGAATACGGTTGGTTGGAAAAACCCGATTTTCAAGAGTGGGAACGCATTGAATTTCCCCACAAAGATGGTTGGGCGGTCAGCAACTATATCACATTAGGCAAAGGCGAGAATGGGAAATGGAGCTATGGTATGAGTTATTCCTACTCAACAGGCGGAGCAGGTTATGGGTTGGGCGTATGGGGAAAGTTGTTCGATAACCGAAAAGAGAGCCTAAAAGCCGCTTTAACCGAAATGATGACAGGACTTGCCAGGAGTAACGGAGAGAGTGACCAATACGCCAAAATAGTGTTGAAACAGGCAAAAAGCCTATTCGATGAACTCACAGGACGGAAACCATTACAATTATCATTATTCTAATAATCAGAGCGGAGCAATCCGCCCAAAAACATTAAAAGATATGAAAACGACAGAAGTAAACGAAAGCATTATCGGAAAGCGTTGCAAGTCCATTTTTACAGGCTTGATGGTAACAGGAACTATCGAAACGATAAATATTACCAAGTACACCGCAGAAGTAAAAATACGCTTCGACGAGCCACACAGATGGGGAGATGACACATTTGAATGCGACTGGTCGCACGCCCGACTGCATGATGAGTTCGGATCGCTCCATCATTTGGAAATCATTGATGACCAATACCAGACAATCAAGATAACATTTTCGGAAAATATAAGGAAGATAAACCGAATGTTTACAGACAAATACCAAACATGGGGAGTAGTCAATCTAAAAGAATGGATTGATAATTACGAGAGTAGCCGATTTACGAAAATAGAGGAACGTACAGCCATCATAACCTCTGAGTACAATATCGAGCATATAAAAGATTGGCTTTCCAAAAATGTTCCGATTACTGCAATAGAAACAATAATCTAAAAACAACAGGTATGAAATCAATAAAAAACATTACAGGAAACAGCATTGAGGTAACAGACCTCAATGCTGCTATTATGCAGTGTAAGGACTGTTTAGATAGCCATTATAAAATGGAATCAGGATATACGGTTGGCGAGAACTATGCCTATATATTAACCCAACTAACAGCAATTCAACAAGAACAAAGGCGGGATAATTGGTTGCCCGGCACGAAACGACACTATGAGGAAGGCATACGTTTTACGAAATTAGACATTGCCTACGAAATCGGACGACATGAGCCCTATCATCCTGCATCCCTGTATTGGGACAGCTTACACCGAAAAGAACTGATAACATACTTCAATGATATGTTTGGAAGGGACATTACATAAATAGACGGCGGATTTTTGCGCCGTTACTTTTTCCATGACTTTTTTAGTGGACGGGAGAAAAAGTAACAAAAAGCCTATTCATGCCCAATCGCCTTTACTGTATTGGCTATTGGGTGACATTGTCGTTTCTCCACTAATTTTTTAGCAAAGTTACAGGCATTTACTCACAAGTAGCAAGGTCGAGCCTCTGGTTTGGTAAACAATCTTCCTTTTTTCTTTTTACCGGCAAGCCGAAAGAAAAAAGCGTATTCTTCACCAAAACCTTGCATGAAGTGAGCATAATCCCTGTGGTTGTGAAAGCAAAAAATTATTGTTTCATAATTAAAATTTTGCATCATGAAAGTAGATTATTTCAACATTCCGGAAATTACAGTATCTTATAAAGATAAGGTTAAATCGAGCGAACGCGCCGTCGTTAAAAGTTCTGCGGATGCTTCCAGGATATTCAGGGAAGCTCATAAAGACTGCATGCAACACCACGAAGAAGTCTATGCGGTGTTCTTGAATAGAGCCAACCGGGTTTTGGGCATCAAGTTGGTTAGTGTAGGTGGTTTGAATGGCACGGTAGTAGATAACCGTGTCATACTACAGACTGCGTTAAAGGTGAACAGTTCTTCCATCTGTATCGCCCATAACCATCCCAGCGGTACTACAAGACCAAGCCATGAGGATATGGTGATAACCAAGAAATTGGCGGAAGCCTGTAAAATTATCGGCATCCACCTTATAGACCATCTGATAATGACGGAGGAAACCTATACCAGTTTTGCGGATGAGGGGCTTTTATAAGCCCCTTTTTTGGTCGAAACCAGAGAGGATTACATGCAGGCTGTAGCACCATTCCACCGGATTGAGGAATCGTTTTCCTTTCCTTACCTCATAATGCAAGTGGCTACCTGTCGATACTCCGCTATTACCCACACAAGCGATTTGCTGCGCTATTTCTACTAAGTCCCCTGTATTGACCAATGTCCGGCTCAAATGCGCATAGAATGAACGGAACTCACCTGAATGCTGAATTTCTATAAAATATCCATACCCCGAACAGTATCCTTTACGGATTACAACACCATTTCCTGTGGCATATACCGCCGTATCCTTAGCTTTCGGAATATCAATTCCTGTGTGAAATTGTCTCACTTTGGTTATTGGATGTTTCCGCCACCCGAAGTCTGAAGAAATACGTCCAGTATTTCTAATCGGAAAGATTAGTGGATAATCACAAAGCTCGTCAATGCTCATCTGTAATGAATCGGCTACCAGTCTGAACTCTTTTGCAGAATATATTTTTTCCGTAAACCTCTCTATTCCTGCTTTCCTGATTTGCTGTTCCGATACCGGCAAATAGAGCAAGGCGATGAAGAATGTGATGCTATATTTCATAGTCATTGGGTAAATACGATAAGCGTCCGAATTACTCCGGACGCTCGCTAACTATTTCTCATCTTCCGTTCCGCTACTATCCCCGTTATCATTCTGCCAACTGAAAGTCTTTTGAACGACCTGCCCGAAATTATCTTCGATATACACGTCGATAACCTGTTGGTCGGTACTATGGGAAGTGTAATAGAGTCTGAAAGTTGTCCTATCCAATGGGTATAAATCATTCGGCAAGAATACCGTTCCGTCATCCATTTTCAGTTCGCCAACTCCATCAGGCTGAAAATACCTGATAAAGAACCGTGCCTGCTCATAGTTCCCTTCTTTTACCAATTGGCAGCGGATCTCCGCAGTTTCGCCCTGAACGATTTTTTTCTGCACCGGCATACAAACCAAATCATATGTGTAAGCCTGAAGAATATCCAAGTCGTCACTACAGGCACAGACTACTGCCGCAAGCAGTAGCGTGTATAAAATATAGGCTGCTGTTTTTTTCATTGTCATTTCGTTTTTATTTGATGATAAATTTTAGTCCCGCTCCGAACTGGGTATGGAAATGCCCTGTCGATGTCCCCCACAATATCCGCTCACGGGCAGTCAGGAGAAACACAACACGGTCGGACAAATAAGTTTCCATTTCCAACGTAATCGCACTGCCGTAGATAAAGCTGTCTTTGTCCCGAAGCGTAGAACCGTCAAAGAGTGTCTTCTCTCCCCAGTTGCTTGTTTCGTATCCGGCGAGAGCCGAACCACCCAAAGAGAAGAGGACTACTTTATAGTGGTCGGAAAGGAATTTCAGGTAATAACCACCCTCTGCCGTAAATTGGCTCACGGGTATCCTGTCTTTTTTGTACGGATAGTATTTATTGAGGAACTCCGCACCGAATACCCACTTGTTTGCGTGTTTGGTATAGGTTGCCATCGACATTCCGAAGTAGTAACCCAACTCGTTCTTTTTGGACGAAGAATGAAAACCGTCCACCATTCCGCCTGTTACCTGTATGCCCTGCATTCCGGGAAGGCAACGCTGTGCGTGTGCTTGGTCTATAAAGACTAAGCACAACGCCAGTGATAAGAGGATAGATAACCGCTTCATTACTTCACCTTTAATTCGTTGATTACTTTGGCACGAACAAGGTCGGCGTTCTCAACCGTGAACGATTGATGACGGCCACCCTCTTTTTCATTCAGTTCAATAAAGAGGTGCTTATCGTCAGGTATCGTAAATTTGGGCAGGGTAAACACAACCCGTTCCGTTCTTTTACCGCCTATCAAGGTCAGGTTGTTGTGCGCCCGAAGCGGTACGATTACTTGTTCCTGAATGGCTGTCCGCTTCGCTACTTTCTTATCTACTATTTTGAAAGTGATATAATCCACGTCAAACGGCACATTGGAAGAATTTTTTAGTTGAATATGGAAATAAAGTAATCCGTTATGCGTATAAATACCTTTGAGCGTGTATTGGATTCCAAAACGTTTGCTACCGATATGCTTTATTTCCCTGTCATTGTTCTTGTATATGGATTTCATAATCAGTTTGACCAACAATGGCGACTCGCTCCCCAATTCTCTCATATAAATCTCCATTGCGTTATTCGGGCGGTTTACCGCTTCTCCATCGTGGATAAAATCGGTCATTTCGACAGATAGCTTCACAGGCTCATCGGCATATTTCACATTAAAAGTATAGTAACTACCGTCTTCTGTAATGACTGCCAGATTGCTTTCACGAGAGAAATCACGCAAAGCGGCTTTCACACGGAGTACATTTTCAGCTCCGTCCGCTTTGGCGGCCAACAAGTCGGCAGAACCTAAATCGACGTAGCGGATTGCTGAAGGGAAAATAATATGTACTGTTTTCGAGAATGTTACTTCCAACGCATACGGCGGTATCATTCTATTAAAGGTCAGCGGTCTTGTCAGACCGTCATAGTAATCTCCTTTCGTGGGAGCGTTCAGGCGTTCTACTTCCTGTTTGTTTTCCTGCACTGTTTCCTGTGCGTTGGCTGTGAAAATGCACCCTATAAAAGCGAGTGCGATAACAAACTGTTTCATGCGAAATTTGTTTTTAATTGTTAATTACTAAATTGTTACTTCGGATTTTTTAGTGGTTGTTTTATGCTTTTGGGAGCAGCAATACTTTATAGTTCACTTTCAGCGTAACTTTTACTTCACGCATCTTTTTACTTATGTATTGCGAAGCTCCTTGTATGGCACTCCGTCCCAAATCGGCAGCAAGCTGTGAACCTGCATCGTCGGTTATCGTTATGGAAGAACCCATTTGCGTACCCATATTGGCGGCAATCTCCTTGACCGCATTTAGTTCTGCCGAACTCGGAACGAATATTCCCTGCATTCCGTCCATATCATAGACCGCCATCTCAACAGGTATCACATTGTCAGCGTACTGTATGGAGGTAATGGTTATCAAAAGACGTTCTCCGCCAATCTTTGCACTTCCCGTCAGAATGGTATTTGCAGGTATTAGAATGTTTCCTGCTCTCATCGGTTCCAAAAGGCGTAGTTGCAGTTCTTTTCCGTCCGATAGCGTTACAGTTTTATACACACAGGCACGGATAGCGTTTTTCTCTGTTGTCGCTTCGTTTCCGGCTGCCGTGATAAATCCCATGTTTCGGGGCTTACTGTATTGCTCCATAAAATCGTCATTGCTCATAGGAGCTGCTAACAAGGAGACAATATTGTGATGTACTTGTGAAACAGGCTTCGGAATAACCTTTTCCGTCATGCTATTGCTTGCCGTTTGCACTTGTTGTCCCTCCGGGTTTGTCTGTCCGCCCGGCGAATATTTGGCAGCAATCTGATACGATTTTTCAATCAATTCCAGTTGCTTATCCTCTGCACTCTTAGCGGCTTCGGCTTCCGTCAGTTTGCGTTCCAGTTCTTCAACACGCAATGCCAATTCCGTTTGTGCCTGTTCGTTCACGTTCGTTTCAGGCTGTTCATACCAACTGCTTAACTGTCGGTTTACATCCTGATAGGCATGAGCGGAGGATTGAATTGCATTTCGAGGAGATTGTGCATTACTTGGAGTATCTTCATAATCCGGAGTAATGTTTACCTGATTACTATTTTCTTCTTCCGAGAGCATAAAGGCAAAGTCTTGCAGACTGCGCCGTTTCTGCTCCTCTTTGTTCCGCATGGCTTCTTGCTCATAAGCCGCCCGCTTATTCCCTACGATTGCTTCGTCTTTGGGAACGGGAAGTTCCGAATTAAATCCGTCGGTCTGCTGTTTATCCTTGCCGCCGGAGGGTGCGAAAATGAGCCACATCGCCCCTGCAAACAGGAGGAAGAACAACGGATAGACAAGCATCTTTTTCCGTTTCTGTATCTCCTGCGGGGTAAGCTCTTTTTTCGGCTTTTTTTCTTTTTTTGTTTCGGCAACGTTCTGTTTGTTTTCGCTGCCTTCATTTTCACTACTCATAATTGAAATCGTTTTTATGGTTTATACTATCTGCTTTCTGCTGATATTCCAGTTCCACTCCTTTGATATGTTCTATCTGCATCTGCTGACCGCTTTTCTTTCCCATGTTGTAAATGGAAGAAACGGTCATGTAAATGGAACCTGCGCTGAAGAGTAAAAGCATAATTATGATTATCGTTATTCTGCCGTCAGGCGTTACCCGCCCTAACAACGACCGCAAACCGTCTTCCAACCAGTCCCTTACGGCTATTAGTTTTTTCTTAATCATAATCTTACCTTTCTAATGTTCGTAAATCTCTGTTTTCGAGAATTTCAAAGCGTTCCATTGTGAACCCGTGAGGGTTATTATCGGAACGTACCGAGTTAATCAGGTTGCAACGTGTTACAAGGCTTCGCTCAGTAACATTACTTGCCCTGATAATCATTTGCTTTGCGTACGTCATTACATGATAGGGATACACATCGAAATTGCACGCCACAGAATCAATCTGAATAATCTGATTGATATTGCCCGATACAATGCGGTTGTAGTAACCCTTTTCCTGCATATCCTGATAATAGCGGAAAGCACTTTTGTCCACAAGAAAGAGTGCCCGGTTGATATTGCTTTCAATGGCGCTCTTATCAGGGGACAGCGTGAAGAATAGTTCGTGAAACCGCTTGATATGTTCCTTAGCTTCCACAGGACGGTTTTGCGACAAATCCTGCGAAAGTGCTAACATAAGCGATTTTCCTTCGTCTAATACATAGATTCTCTGCCGTTGCGCTTCCGCAAAGCTGTATGAGTTCCAAAGGGCGTAACCCGTTATCCCGGCACACAGCACGACAAACACAATGGCGATAATCCGTATCTGCTTGAAACTTGTTTCAATGTTTTTTAATGACTTAAATTCCATTATTTTAATAAGTTATTATTTTTTGACTATTTGCCCAACAAGCGACCACCGACATTACCGGCGACAGAACCTGCAACACCTCCTGCAACACCTCCTGCCTTGCTTGCCGTTTTATTGACCGCACTTCCGTATGCACCCGCACCACCTGATTGGATAATCCATCCTGCTACGGTCGGAATAGTGAAGTACCCGATAATTCCGATTATCAGGAACACGATATACACGCCATTGGAACCGTCAGGGATATAAGTGGGATCTTGCAGTAGTACGATATCCTGTTTCAGCATCAACTCCTGTATCTTCGACAATACGGCGGAGAAAATATCGGAAACGGGCAGCCAGGGGTAGATACTGATGTATCGTGTAAGCCATTGGGTCATCGTTGCCTGAAATCCGTCATAGACGGAAAAGGCAAACGCTATGGGACCCAATATGGCCAACACGACAAGAAAGAACGTCCGGAGGGTGTCGATGGTCAAGGCGGCAGCATTGAACAGGAGTTCGAAGAAATCCCTTACTATCTCCCGAAACCAAGCTTTGATATCATACCAAAGTCTTTCCGTCCACATAGATATAATTTCCGGCGCATCCCGTATTCCCAATTCTTCCATTTCCTTATCCCATTCTTCACTATTGACAAGCCACGCTTTTCCCTCACGTAGTCGTGCTGCATATTCCAAATTATCTTTTTCTGCTTGTAATGACTTTACATCGACAATTTGATTTTCCATAATGCTATGCGCCCCTTTGACAACCGGGCTTAACACGGCATTGATAGTCCCCAAAACTATGGTAGGGAAAAACATAATACACAGTCCAATCGCAAAAGGACGGAGCAACGAGAACACGTCGATAGGCTCTGCCCTCGACAAGGCTTGCCACACACGATACGCCACATAGAACAGCGCACCCAGTCCCGCCAACCCCTTTGCAACACCTATCATGTCACCGCAAAGAGGTATCATGTCATTGTACAGATTCGCTAAAATCTGGTGTAGGTTATCAAACATAACTGATTACTTTTTTTGATTACCAATATCTTTCGGACGGAGTTCCATACAAGGACAAAACACGCTCTGTATCGCCCTTTTCTTTGGCGCGGATGTAGGAAACCGATATGCTTTTCTGTGTGAAATACTTCGTGAGATTACGGTATCTCAACATTTTGTTATACACATCGTCTATCACTTCCATACGTTCCTTATCGGACAAAGACAATCCGTTTCCTCCGGTAACTATGTTTTTGAGTTCCGTTACCAATGCACCGCCCTCATCCAGTAGTTTTGCATAGCCGGTCGAGATAGCCGCCAGTTCATTCGGCGTGAAATTCGGATCAGCAAGCATCTTATTGAATCCGTTCACATAAATATCCGTAATTTCACTAACCATTTCAATGGTTTTCTTTACTTTACGAGCGTCTTTTATCAGATTATTCACTGATTTCAGCGCATCGTAAAATTCTTTACCTTGCTTATAAATTTTGACACTCTCTTGTACGTTGCTTATCATATTGGTAGCCGTTGTTGTTCCCTGAACGGCACTAACGATATTTTGTACAAGGTTGGTCGGATCGGTAACGACCCATTGTGCTTTTGCCTGAAAAGAAAAGGCGGACAGAGCCACCGTCAGGCATAGAATTATTCGTCTCATACTCTTTAATATTTAGATGATTATTGTTTTTTTACTTTCGGCAACCTGTTTGATTGCCAATTCGTAATTTCCTCCCAGTTCTTCCGCTTTATGTTGAACTTCCAGTTTCTCGCGTTCTTCAGTTGTAAACGTCAGATATTCTTCCAATGAAACTTCTGTGGCATAAACCGCTGATTGCACTCCACCCAATCCAAACCATACTTCTTTGTATTTTCGACTTGGATTATTCGCCATATTGATAGAGAGGATTTGTCCTTTCTCCTTTTCGGTCAAGCCCAGCAGCGATTGGATTACATCAAATCGGTTCATGAACTTGCGTTGGTCTAAAAGTATCTTGCAATCGGAGTTGTTGATAATCGCTTCTTTCACAATCGGCGAAGAAATAATATCGTCCACTTCTTGGGTTACGACAATCGCCTCCCCGAAATACTTTCTGACGGTTTTATACATATACTGCATATAGGCAGCCATGTTTGCCGAAGAAAGAGCCTTCCATGCTTCTTCCACAATCAGTTGTTTCCTAATGCCCTTTAGCCTTCTTAATTTGTTAATAAAGGCTTCCATGATAATGATTGTGACTACGGGAAAAAGCTCACGGTTATCCTTGATACTGTCAATCTCGAATACGATAAAACTTTTGGAAAGCAGGTCGATATTCTCCGTTGAGTTCAACAGGAAGTCATACCGTCCACCACGATAATATTGGCGCATGGTGATGAGCATATTGTCGATATTGAAATCTTCACGGCTGACCTTTATCTCCCGTTCATCTAACTCTCTGCGGTAATCATCCCGCATATATTCGTAAAAGGTATTGAAGCATGGCACAATCGTTCTATCGTCTTGGATACGTGCAATGTAGGCGCTTACCGCACTTCCCAACTCTCCCGATTCGGTTTTACTTACTTTGTCGTCATCGGACTTCCAAAGTGTCAGAAGCAATGTTTTGATACTGTCTTTTTTCTCGACATCAAACACATAATCATCTGTGTAGAAAGGATTAAAACTAATAGGGCTTTCTTCTGTGTATGTGTAATAAATTCCGTCCTCTCCTTTGGTTTTCCGGCGGATCATTTCACACAAACCCTGATAGCTGTTACCCGTATCCACAAGAACGACATGCGTTCCCTGCTCCCAGTATTGGCGCACCATGTGGTTCATAAAAAAAGATTTTCCGCTGCCGGAAGGCCCCAACACGAACTTATTTCGGTTGGTGGTAATTCCTTTTCGCATCGGTAAATCCGAAATGTCCACATGGAGCGGTCTTCCGCTGATACGGTCGCACATTTTAATTCCAAATGGACTTGGCGAAGATTGATAGTTGGTTTCTTCCGTAAAGAAGCACAACGCAGGCTCGATAAATGTAAAGAACGATTCTTCCGACGGAAAATCCCCTGCGTTGCCCGGCATACCTGCCCAGTATAAAGTGGCTGCATCGACCGTATTATGTCTGGGTTTACATTCCATAAGAGCCAACTGGCTGCCCACGTCATTACGGATATGTTTGAGTTCTTCCATATCCTCACTCCATGCTACTACATTGAAATGCGCCCGAATGGAAGTCAGCCCGAAACTATGCGCTTCATTCAAATACTGGTCGATCCACTCTTTATTGATTTGGTTTCCACGACTGTACCGCGAAAGCGACTGCATATTTCTTGCACTCTTTTCAAATTTTCGCAGGTTTTCCGCACTATCTTCAATAAATAAATACTGGTTGTAGATATGGTCGCAAGACAATAGTAGTCCCACAGGTGCGGCAAATGACAAACGGCAATCGCTCCGGTCGGTGGAAAGTTTTTCATAGCGCATATCCGTACCGACTTTCCCCGGCAGGTCTTCCACATCCGAAAGGGTATGGACACAAACGTGCTTGCTTCCCACCCGAAGACCGTCCGCACCCAGTTCCATATCCTGCAAACAGGTGGTGTCGTCCAACGACAAGGAGAAATACTTTTCGATTAGTCCCGCCTTTTCACCTGTTCCCGTAATTTCGTCCGACGATATCCTGGTTAACCGGATAAATCCCGAATCGTTTACTATCCGTTCAAACTGTCCGACGGCTTCCAGAAACTTCACGCTCGTATCCTTATTGACCTCTTTGGGAATGATATTCCCACGACAAAGCGATGAAAAATTGCTCTGCATTCTCATACGCTCTTTGGTTGTTTTTGTCAGGAACAGGAAACATGAATGGTTCAGGAACGGACGTTCATTAAAGTGCTTTTCAAAGCTGCGAGATAGAAAACTTATATCGTCTTTATCGGTGGCAGGTTTGTAGGTTTCACGCACAAACCAGTCTTGCTTATGCACTACACTGTATTCAGGAAGCACTTTTATCGCTTTCGCCCAAGAAGAATGTATCGCTTCGTACTCTGAACCGGTTACAGTGAACAGTTCCGGCAAATCCACATGGTAGGCTACCGTAATATCCGCATCTTTCGATATAATACAGTCATGTTCGACTGCCAACAGCGGGAACTTGCTTTCGATAGTGGCAGCTTTCATAATATTACGCATACGCCACCTCCTTCCTTTTTCGTTTGAACAGGCAGTGCGGAGTTTTCCTGTTAATCAGGTAGCGGGGATGCTTTCGGACAGCCATGAGTTTCATGAGTCCATTTTCCCCAAACTTCTGATTCAGGTTAAAGGTCAGCCACACCAATACCGAAGCAGCTATCAAGCCGAATGTTATACATATCCATTGGTCTATACCAACCATATACATGATGACAAAAACCACAAAAACGGACAGCAGACCTCCAGCGAAGATGAACAGGTATTGGGATTTCAGACCTTTGAACTCCACACTTTTGCCTATTCCTTTATTGATATTATACTCCATAACTCTTTTTCGGTATGAAGCTGATTACAAAAAGAAAGAGCGCAGGATGGTAGCGGCTACAATAAGGAAAATACAGGCTCCGAACCAACTGGCTGCGGTTTTACTTGTATCGGGGTCGCCGGAACTAAACTTTCCATAGACCTTTACTCCCCCAATCAGTCCGACAACGGCTCCGATGGCATAAATCAGTTTTGTGCCTGGATCAAAATACGAGGTCACCATATTGGTAGCTTCTGTAATACCACCAACTCCGTTTCCTTGTGCGAATGCGATTGAAACGGCAACCAAGGCAAAGGCTGCCGACAGAAGAAATTTTTTCTTTATCATAATAAGAAATTGTTAAGTTGATATCGGGGTGGATAGTCCCGATACCGGGTAAATAATGATGTTACTTTGAATTTTTTAGTGGAGGTCAAAGACCTTTTTGTTATTGCTTACATATCTAACCATAATCTCTTTCTTTCATCTTTTCTTATTTTTATTGTTAATACCATCGCTATGCGAAATCTCTCATATCAAAACTATCGGGTACTTTCCTTCCGTTTCCGGTATTCCCTGCTTCCTTGTCCTTACGCTTATGAAAAGCCGACAGGCTTGCATTCATCAATCGTGTTACCGTCTCCCGTGCATCGGGTTTTGAAATCAACTGCTCAAACATATCTGTTTGTCGCATTTCCAAGAGGGTGTCACCTGCTGCTTTCTTCTGTTTCGAAGTGGCTCCTTTTGTTTGGTTCACTGTCCGCACGGCATTTCCCAAATCCTCAAACGGAACTCCCGAAGCAAGTGCGGCTTGTGCCATTCCTTCTACTTCTTCTGTTTCCTCGTCCTCCGGCTCATCCTTTGCAACATCATCATCCGATTCGTATTCGAGCGGATAATCTATATCCATAGGTTTATTATCTTCATCATCGGATGGAGTATCGGAAAACACTTCGTCCAGTTCTTCCTGTGGTACCTCAGCGGACGGTTTTACCTCATCGGACGGATCAAAAGTATGGGGTTTTTCTATCGTATTTTCGTTTTCGGACGAGGTGGTAGCGAGTGGCTCCAATTTGGATATGAGTGGCGTTGATGCCCGTTTTCCAAACTTGCTTTTCCCAACAATATCGGTTTTCAAAACTTCCGCTTCGTGGATAGAGCTTCCTTTGCCTACAATATCTTTTTGCCGTCTTTTTGATAGATTCAATCTGAAAAGGCAGATCGCTACAAAGAGGGCGTACAATACAACTACGGTTATAAATATCTTTGCCATAGATTTAGAAAATGGATTTATTATTTTTATCGTATAGTTCCGTTATTTCATCCTGATATGTCGCAAGATGATGAGTCAACACATTGTCGATATAACTGAAAAGGGACACCTTATTTTTGCCGATTACCTGGATAATCTTTGTGATCTTGTCGTGATGTTCTTGTCGTATGTAAACAGATTTACCTTTACGTGCCGTAATATCTACTTCTTGAATGAACAGGCTTTCATAATCAGGTGATTTACTTCGCCTACGTTTATTTTCCTCACGGAGAGTTTCCGGCCGGGCGGTTGTTTCCTCTTCTTTTTCTTCCGGAGGTAATAAAGGTCTGGGTACAGAACTGGGATTGTTCAGCCGTTCTTTGTTCTTGAATGAAGATATGACAAAGCTGGCATCAATCTCATTCGGGTCAAACTCCTTTTTCTTTTTATCTGCCATAACATACTATTTTAAGGTTTCCAATAATTCATTGACTAAAGCATCGAGGTTACTTCCCTTAACCAATATCTTATCGGCAGGAAACAGTGTTGAGCGAAACAGAGCTTTATGGCTTACCGATTGTTCCTTGCGAAACCGCTTGCTATCGGGTATATAGGTTTTAAGAATCGGGAAACCTAATTTTTCAATAACATCCTCATAGACCTCGTACAGCTCGGTTTTCTCCCGTCCGTCCACCAGATTCCAAAGCAAATGCATCCCTTTGATTTTTGCTTTCCCGACACTAATCAGGGCATCATTTATCGTAACCACGTATTGGAGCGTACTCTCCAGTACCAGACGGTCGGCGGCAATGGGAGCAATAATATAATCCATACACGACAGGGTTTTGATAACCGCCATATTGTTGATTGTTCCCGGCAGGTCGAAGAATACAAAATCGGGTTGCATTTCTTCGATTACTTCTTTGGCATCTTCTATCGCATTTTCGGGACTACTCTCAATCACGACATACGCCTTTTTGCCCAAAGCGGTAAACTGGTCGTAAGCCATTAGTTTGTAGTGTTCGTCGTCATCTATCATTTTCAGATCACGACTCCGCATATCCGCTATGGAGTGTTGCGGGAAGTCGCAATCGACAACGGCTACGTTATATCCTTTCACATAATGTAGGTAGCTGGCTACCAAAACCGTTAAGGTTGTTTTTCCGGCACCTCCCTTTTGGGTTGAGAAAGCCACGTTCATTGTTTTCTTTTCCATGTTTTTACTTTTAAATTGTTATACTTCGTTTATCTATCCGTCCGGCTGAAGAACTATCTGTTCGTTTAGCCATATATTTACTTATCTGTCCCTTTGTCCGGCTATCCGGCTGTTTAGCCGTTTGTCCGTCCCTCTGTTTGGCTGTATAGCCGTTGGAACGTTTAGCCGTTTAGTCGGTCGAATATCTAAACAGCAGGATTTATAACTACACAGTTGGCTGTCTTTTTTTATATCTGTACAACTATCCTTTTATCTGTCCGGCTGTCTGTTTATACAATCATTTCCGCTGCAAATAAAAACCTATTTCACAGCTTAACTGCTACTTTTTCGCAAGGTGGACGCAAGTGGCGTCGATTTGGATACGTTTGGCGTTGTCGCCTGACGTACAGGCTGATATTTTAGCCTGTAACTTTGCAGCATGAAACGTCGTGTTATATCTAAGCCGTTTTTTCAAGGCTCGTACCTCGCATTATTTCTGTCCCTGTTCAGGACAGAATTTATTTGCGTCATGGCAAATAGCAAGCTGTATTTTTTGCTGCAACTTTCAGTTTCTGCTGCAAAAAATGCTTGCCCCACAAGGGGGGAAAACACCCTCCTAAGTCGGTTGTTTTAGGGAATCATTCCGGGCAATGATTGAATGGCAGTCGGATACTGCACGGCGGATTTTACCACTAAAAAATCCAACGTATGAATGAAAATGCAAGCAACACCCCGAAACGGGGTAAAGGGGGACGTTCCCCGAAGACTGATCCGGCGAATTACCGTTACTCGGTAAATTTTACCGCCGTAGAACATGCCCGGTTCCTGACCATGTTTGAAGAGTCGGGGCTGCAATCAAAAGCTCGTTTTATCGCTGCCCGTGTCTTTGGCGACGAGTTCCGAGTCGTAAAAATCGACCGTTCCGCTATGGAATATGTTACCAAGCTCACTTCTTTCCATGCACAATTCCGTGCGGTCGGCGTGAATTACAACCAAGTCGTAAAGGAATTGCACAGTAATTTTTCAGAGAAAAAAGCATTGGCTCTGCTCTATAAATTGGAGAAAGCAACCATTGAACTGGCTGAAACCGGAAAGAAAATCGTGGAATTATCTGAAGAATTTAGGGCAAAATGGTTGCAAAAATAAATATCGGAAGCAACCTGTACGGTGCGTTGGCATACAATCAGGAGAAAGTGGACGAGGGTCTGGGGAAGATTTTGGGAGCCAATCTTGTCTTTGAACCAGCAGACGGACGGTTCAATGTTACAGAGTGTATGAATGATTTTATGCAATTCGTCCCGGCTCACTTCCGTACCGAAAAACCTGTTTTTCATGTTTCCATCAATCCGTACCCTGACGACCGCCTGACTGACGAACAACTCACGGACATCGGACGGGAATATATGCAGAAGTTGGGATATGGCGACCAACCTTACCTTATTTTTAAGCATGAGGATATCGGGCGTGAGCATATACATATCGTATCGCTCCGTGTCGATAGCAACGGAAAAAAGATTGATGACTTCAAAGAGCATGAACGCAGCAAGGAGATTACCGAACATTTGGAACGGAAGTACAATCTCAACCCTGCGGAGGGACAAAAACGCACCGAGCAATGGGAACTTACTCCTGTCGATGCTTCAGGTGGCGATTTGAAAAAACAGATTGCTTCGGTCATCAAACCGTTGGCATCAATGTATCACTTCCAGTCGATGGGAGAATACAAAGCCATTCTTTCTTTATATAATATTAATGTAGAGGAGCTGAAAGGCGAAGCGAACGGTAAGCCTTATAGAGGTTTGCTGTATTCGGTAATGGATAACGAGGGGAACAAGGTAGGCACACCACTGAAATCTTCCATATTCGGGAAGTCGGTTGGTTATGACGGATTAGAAAAGCGTATGACGAAATCTGCTGAACGTATCAAAGCTAAAAATCTAAAAGCACATACCCTGAAAGTCGTATCGGAAGCTAAACGGGAGTGCCGAAGTGAAAGCGAGTTCCGAGCGAAACTAAGGCAGCAAGGTATTGATGTATTGTTCAGGCGGAACGATGAAGGACGGATTTATGGGGCGACGTTTATCAACCATACTGCTCGTACCGTTCTGAACGGTTCACGTCTGGGTAAGGACTATTCCGCCAATGTATTCAATGACTTGTATGGCGGAAAGCAAGAGCAGATACAGGAACCAATCAAAGATACCCACCTTTCCGATATTTACACAAACGTTCAGCCGGAAACGAAGCATGAGAATAGCTACACTCCAGATGATGATGTAACTGGTGGCGTTTTCTCAATTCTTGCTCCCGAACCGGAGAATCACACGAAAGAAGAAATGCCGTTGCCACACCGCAGGAAAAAGAAGAAACGCAGGTACGGACGACAGATGTAAGTGTTTATATCAAGTTAGTTAAGAATTGAATTCAAAGTATTTCGTTCATTTTGCAAATCGTTTAATTCTTCCTTCAGAGTATTGTAGATTGGATTCCTTTTAATCCAATATTGAATCTGCCCATCTTTATTTTTTTCGAATTCAACTTTTGGTGAAAATAGGTACATTTTCTGAATTCGAGAGACGAACCCTAAAGCGGTAAGACAAGTTCCAATAAGAGCTATTTTATTCTTTGATATATATTGTTTAAAATCAATACTTTCATCGCTTTTAAAATAGGAGCAAATTAAAAACGTGAAAAAGAAAATAAATCCTAATACAAATAGTACTTCTAGACCGAGTATTAGCCAGTATTTAATGTTTGATATTGATTTATTTTTTTTCACTTCTAATTCTGATAAATCGTCGGATATTACATTTATCCTTTCTGTTATTTTGTTTATTTTCTTTTGGGACTCCAACTCTCTGGTTAATCTGCCAATATGTTCTTTATCTTCTTTTTTTGTAATTTCTGACGATATTAAAGATTGCTCCTGCAACTTCATGGTCTCTGTAAGTGCTTTTTTCTCTTCCATTAATGAAAGTGTATTTTGTTTTTTTCGAACATCTTCATCAACAGCTATTTTTATTAACACTTGAATGTGATTGTTATTTAATTCCTGTTTATTGGCGGGATTTTCTTGTTCGTTTAATAAAATTGCATCAACTTCTTTTAGTGCTCTAGTCGATCTTTTTATTAAAGCTGAGTAAACTGCTCTATAGCTCTCATCTGAGTAATCACTATCTGTGGAGTTATAATATCTAGATACAACTTTCAATTTGCGTCTAATATCTGTATTGTTTAAGGCGAAACATCTTGACATAACCTCTGTGAGCCCATTTTTCTTTACCAATGAACTTGTTGAATTATGAATCCACAAATCAATGACTATTTTCGAAGGATGAATAATTATTGAACTGACACGTTTTGAATTATCCTTATTGCAAAAAGAGATTAAATCAGTGTTCAATGAAACAAAATAAGAATTTATTTTTTCAATATTAGCTACATTACCTCTTTTTTTTTGAATATAATCTCTTAAAAAAATATCATGAATATCTCGAATACTATTATTATTTCCAGCAAATGATTTTCTGATTTCGCATAGTTCTTTTACACTTTTTTTGTTCCTATATTCTACTTCTATTCTATCTAATTCGCTATTACTTACAGGAAGAACAGTAATACCTTTATTTTCAATTAAGTTGATTAATTTATTATTAATTTGAAGAATTTTAGTTGGAGTTAAATTTCGACGATGATATGCTTCCTCTATAGCAGAATTAGCACGAGGACCCTGATCTCTTTCAACAGAAGAAAGAATACTGCTAATCTCACGAACGGTTAATGAATGTACTTTAGGAATATTTCCTGAAGATTTTATTATTTCCAGTAATTCTTGAGCATAATTTACATTATCCTGATTATCTAAATCAAGTATGGCAAGAACTAAAGCAGAATCTAAGTAGTATTCGACTTTATCGGTAGCTCTGATATTAATATCCGCAGTTCTACGTTTCAGAAAGCCTGCAATTACCGATCCCCAAAATATATCATTAGCAATTTTGAATAACTCTGTATTATTGTTCTTAATCCATTCTAAGAAACGGGTTATGTTTACATATCTTTCATCTATTATAGAGCTGCCATCAGCATTTTCAATATATCCGAAAATTTCTTCTGTATTATCGGAATAAAAGTCAATAAAAGACTTTTCATTAGGTAAATCTTCTATTTCTAAAAAGCGTTGATATAAGTCCTCTAATTGTCGAAATTTCACAGATAATTCCTGCGATTTATTATCAATAGAAGTATTGACTGAAATATCCCATGCTTTTCTGATTTTAAATTGTTTCCCACCTTCATAAATCAACAGGCTAACTCCATTATGCCCCTTATCTATGGCTCTAATAGCTTGCTTCAAGACAATCAGAGGAATTATTATACCGAAATTTTCATTAATAAGATCTTGTAAATCATCTAAATCATAATACTTCTCAACATCAATCTGCGTATAATATTGATTTACTATTACATACTTAATGATTGGAAAGTAAATATCATTGTAAAGGTCAGCTCCCTTTGTATCATATAAAGCAGATATTAGAGCATAATTTATTTTATCCATATACGCTACAAGTGTTAGATGATAATTAAGATGCAAATTTACTTAAAACATTAAATATAGCCAATAAACTAAAGGTTTTAAAAACTAAGCAACGACACTCACTTCCAAATCGGAGCCACAAACTACCACATACTGACAAATACCATAAACCTCCAATGATACTCTCTACTTTCGTTCCTCAAACCATTTTTTTTAGAATTATGCAACAAGAGGACGATTTGAGAGGATTAGCCAAAGTAATGGATTTTATGAGAGCTATATCCACTGTTTTTGTAGTGATAAACATTTATTGGTACTGTTATTATGCTGTCCAAGAGTGGAATTTAGATATCGAAGTGGTAAACAAGGTACTGATGAACTTTGATCGCACTGCTGGACTGTTCGGCAATATCCTGTACACAAAGTTGTTCGCCGTTGTTTTCCTTGTCTTATCGTGTTTGGGTACGAAAGGCGTAAAAGAGGAAAAAATAACATGGTCAAAAATCTATGTTTTTCAGACAATCGGTTTTATTCTGTTCTTTATGAACTGGTGGATACTGGATCTACCGCTTCCTCCGGCAGCAACAGCCGGATTTTATATCCTTACCATGACAGTCGGTTATATCTTTCTGTTAATGGCAGGACTATGGATGAGCCGTTTGTTGAAAAACAACCTCATGGACGACGTTTTCAATACAGAGAACGAATCGTTTATGCAAGAAACACGATTACTCCAAAGCGAATATTCCGTAAATCTACCAACAAAGTTTTGGTACAAGAAAAAAGAATGGAAAGGGTGGATAAACGTTGTAAACCCCTTCAGAGCAAGTATAGTGTTAGGAACTCCCGGCAGCGGCAAATCTTATGCC
>RRZU012757459.1_pt1 | contig 21105 bp, 19 predicted proteins | sample 2165561 | NCBI WGS metagenome assembly RRZU01 (sample SAMN10456909, study PRJNA506462) | wastewater metagenome | isolation source: wastewater sludge | place: USA: Moscow, Idaho | reverse complement strand
TTGTATAACCAGCTGCATTAAGTGTATCTATTGCGTTCTGGTGAACACCTTCAAGAAGAAGAAAACGAATTTTGCTTTTATCAAGCGATGTTTTACTCATCTGCGTAGACCTGTTGTCCTAATGTGAATGCAAGTTGACGGACAGTGAGAACTGACCGGAACGGCAAAAATAAAGCCGGCCCGGGAATCGGCGTGAGGCGCGACTAGCGGGACGCCCATGCTACCATAAGCAGCAGAAAAAACAGCCAGCCTTATGACGTGAAGAGTCTTCAGGCCGACCATGAACAGTTTGAGAGTTTCCAAAATGACCAATCTTGCCCTTATTGAAGAGTTAAAAACCCTAGTTGATGCAGGAAAAGTACTGACTGATGCGGATTCATTAGACGCTTACGGTAAGGACTGGACCAAGCATTTTGCCCCAGCACCGCTGGCCATTGTCTTCCCGAAAAGCCCTGAGCAAGTACAGGCTATCGTGCGCTGGGCTAACCAGCATAAGGTTGCGTTAGTGCCATCGGGTGGGCGTACTGGTTTATCAGCCGGCGCAGTGGCAGCCAACGGTGAAGTGGTGGTGTCCTTTGATAATATGAATCAAATCCTTGCTTTCAACGAGATGGATCGCACTGTGGTCTGTCAGCCCGGCGTAGCCACACAGCAGTTGCAAGAGTTCGCGCAGGATAAAGGTTTGTACTACCCGGTGGACTTTGCCTCGGCAGGTTCGAGCCAAATTGGCGGCAATATCGGTACCAATGCCGGCGGTATTAAAGTGATTCGCTATGGCATGACCCGTAACTGGGTGGCTGGTATGAAAGTGGTTACTGGTAAAGGTGATGTGCTGGAACTGAATAAAGATTTAATCAAAAACGCCACCGGCTATGATCTGCGCCAACTGTTTATCGGCGCTGAAGGCACTTTAGGTTTCGTCGTGGAAGCCACCATGCGTCTGGATCGTGCACCGAAAAATCTCACGGCTTTAGTGCTGGGTGCGCCAGATTTTGATTCCATCATGCCCGTACTGCATGCGTTTCAAAACAGCTTAGACCTCACAGCCTTTGAGTTTTTCTCCGATAAAGCGTTAGCTAAAGTGCTCGCCCGTGGTGATGTGCCAGCACCGTTTGAGACCGACTGCCCGTTTTATGCCTTAATTGAATTTGAAGCAGTGAATGATGAAGTCGCTGAGCAAGCTTTAAATACTTTTGAGCATTGTGTCGAACAAGGCTGGGTGCTCGATGGGGTCATGAGCCAAAGTGAGCAGCAGTTAGAAAACCTGTGGAAATTGCGTGAATATATTTCCGAAACCATCGCGCACTGGACGCCGTACAAAAACGATATTTCCGTAACTGTTGGCCAAGTACCGGCTTTCTTGCGGGATATTGATGAGATTGTGGCGAAAAACTACCCTGATTTTGAAGTGGTGTGGTTTGGTCATATTGGTGACGGTAACTTGCACCTGAATATTCTAAAGCCCGATAACCTCAGCAAAGACGAGTTTTTTGCCCAGTGTGCGACTGTTAACCAATGGGTATTTGAAACAGTACAGCAGTACAATGGCTCCATTTCCGCCGAGCATGGTGTGGGTATGACTAAGCGTGACTATTTGCATTACAGTCGTTCTGCAGAAGAAGTTGCTTATATGCAGGCAATTAAAGCTGTTTTTGATCCCAATGGCATCATGAATCCAGGCAAGATATTTCCAGTTTAATCCATGGCCGAGCGCTCTCGGGCGGTCGGTCGCTTGTAGATTTTTAAGGGTTTCTTATGAGCTATCAACATCAATACATTGACGGTACGCGCATTCATTTTCCGATTGGTAAGGTGGTCTGTGTTGGGCGCAACTATGCGGCCCACGCCAAAGAATTGAATAATCCTATTCCAACTGAGCCCTTGTTGTTTATTAAACCTGGCAGTTGTGTGGTCTCAGCCGAGGGTGGTTTTAATATCCCTCAAGGCCGCGGTGCGGTGCATTATGAAATTGAAATTGCGGTGTTGATTGGTAAACCGTTATCTCGTCAGCCCAATGAAGAAGAAGTCCTAGATGCAATTTCAGGGTACGCCCCAGCATTGGACTTAACTTTGCGCGATGTGCAAGAGGGGTTAAAAGAAAAAGGCTGGCCTTGGGAAGTGGCGAAGTCATTTGATGGCGCTTGTGTGTTAGCGCCTTTTGTTTCAGGTTTTGCCGTAAGCGATGCGGCTGATATTGCTGTGCGCTTAACTATTAATGGTGAAGTGCGCCAAGACAGCAACAGCGCAGAAATGCTCTATCCAATTATCCCACTGATTCAGCATATGGCTGGCCAGTTTGCGTTGCAGCCCGGCGATGTGGTGTTAACCGGAACCCCTGCTGGAGTCGGTCCACTGCAAGAGGGTGACGAATTAGTGATGGAGTTGCCAGGGCATACTGCGGTGAACACCTCTGTGCTGAAGCGGAACTAGCTGTGCCAGAGCTTCCTGAAGTTGAAACCACCCGCCGCGGTATTGCGCCACACTTAATTGGTCAGCGCGTGCAACGGGTGGTGGTGCGCAATGCGCGCTTACGTTGGCCGATTCCCGAAGACTTGGATGTGCGTTTATCTGGGCAGCAGATTGTCAGTGTTGAGCGCCGCGCTAAGTACTTGCTGATTGCTGCTGAGGTGGGCACTTTGATCAGCCACTTGGGCATGTCCGGCAGTTTGCGCATGGTTGAGCAAGGTACCCCGGTAGAAAAACACGACCATGTGGATATTGAACTGGAGTCGGGGTTGATTTTGCGTTACACCGATCCCCGTCGCTTTGGTGCCATGCTCTGGAGCACTGAGCCACCGTTGCAGCATAAGTTGCTACAAAAACTTGGACCAGAACCCTTGTTGGATGATTTCTCTGCCAATCATTTGTACGAACGCTCCCGCGGTCGCAGTATGCCAATTAAGCCGTTTATTATGGATAACGCGGTGGTGGTGGGGGTGGGTAATATTTATGCCAGCGAAGCGTTATTTGCTGCGGGGATTGATCCGCGCCGCGCAGCAGGCAGTGTTTCTAAAGCACGCTATGCCAAGTTAACCACAGAAATTAAGCGTATTTTAGCTGTGGCTATTGAGCAGGGCGGCACCACTTTGCGTGATTTTGTGGGTGGCGACGGTAAACCCGGTTACTTTCAGCAAAAACTCTTTGTTTATGGTCGTGCTGGGCAGCCGTGCTTATCTTGTGGCCGTGAACTTAGCGAAGTAAAGTTGGGGCAAAGAGCCAGTGTGTATTGCAGTAAGTGCCAGAGTTAACAAAATAGGCATTAAAAGTTGATTTTGTTAACGGATAGCAGTTGCCTACGCTGACAAATGCATTGGTGCTGTATATAGTCGTTTATATCTAATAAATATCTGCTGAAGGATCGCTGTTATGAATATGTTTCGAATCACTGCTGCAATGTTAGCGCTGTGCATGAGCTTAATGAGCGTGCCGGTATCTGCCGGTAATGGCAATGTCAGTGGTAACCCAGAATACCAAGTGGATGCACCCCCGGCTTATGCGATGGTTGCTGATGCAGTGATTGCTCGCCCATTATTAATTGCCGGAACTATTATTGGTGCGGGATTATTTGTTGTGACATTACCTTTCACCGCATTAGGTGGTGGGGTTGACCGCGCCGGCCAAGCACTGGTGGTTGAGCCGGGTAAAGCGGCATTTGTGCGCTGCTTAGGCTGCACCAAAGATGGTTACAATAATCACGACGACTGATTCGATTGCGACCTTGAACTAAAAGGCTGCCTCACAATGAGAGCGGCCTTTTTTGCTTATTGAAGTACCGGCAAGAGCCATCTGTTTAACAGTGCTCACAGTGTTCTAACTGTGCTGCACATAATGCTTTATTTACGCCTTTGCGAGCCGTATTGTTGCGCAAGTACATTACGAGTTTGCCCTTGCGTGCAATAATTATTTTTCAACAATGCTCTGCGCTTTGGTGAGTGTATGGATAAGCTTAAATCTTTTTTGTTACCTGTATTAGCGCTGGCAGTCTTATCCGTAAGTTTCTGGTACAGCCCTGGCTGGTTGCAGCTTTGCGCTGGTTTAGCATTATTCTTATTTGGCATGCAGTGTCTAGAAGAGGGCTTGAAAAAGCTGGCTGGCGGTCGTTTAGAGCGGCTTTTAGAGCACAGTACTGCGACTCGCTTTAAAGGCTTTATCTTTGGCGTTGGCGGCACCATGGTGTTGCAGTCGACCACCCTGATGTCCTTGCTGACCATTGCTTTTATTAGTACTGGGTTGATTCAGCTGGCCGGTGGCATCTCGATTTTGCTGGGGATTAACTTAGGTACCAGTGGCGGGATGTGGCTGCTGGCAGCAGCAGGGCAAAACTTTAGCTTAAGCCCTGTCGCTCTGCCTTTATTAGTGTTTGGAGTGCTGGCTGGGTTTAGCGAGGGCAAGGGTAAAGGCATTGGTCGAATTATCTTAGGCATTGCTTTTATTTTCCTAGGTATTGACCAAATTAAAAGTGCTTTTGTGGAGTTTGGTAATCACCTTGAGGTGTTGGAGCAGGTCAGTCGCAGTTATTTAGGACAGTTACTATTTATTGGTATGGGCATTCTCTTAACCGCCATGCTGATGTCCAGCCACGCCACTTTAATGCTTATTTTAGCGGCGTTAGCAGCCGGTCAATTAGAATTATGGCAAGGCATGTCCATGGCTATTGGTGGCAGTGTCGGTAGCAGTTTAAATGTTGCGGTCATGGGCTGGTTGGGGGGGGATCGTGGTGGTCAGCGTCTTGCCGCTGTGCATGTGCTCTTTAATGTGGTGACAGGTTTAACCACTTTTCTCTTGCTGACACCCCTGATGTGGTTGGTGCAGTGGATTATGAGTGGATTGGGCGCGGGCGATAACAGCCTGTTACAGCTGGCGATGTTTCAAACCTTATTTAATATTATCGGCGTGCTGCTCTTTTGGCCGTTGCAGTCGCAGTTAGAAGTTTGGTTGTGCCGACTTTTACCGGACCGAGCCGAACCCAGTGTCTTGATTGTGGAGACGCAAACAGGTCAGCGCTCTACGGTGGAACAGCGCATTTTGCCGGAAACCCGAGCCCGTTATTTAAGTGAGGCTGCGCTGACCTCGGTGGACACTGCATCCCGCGCGGTTGTGCAAGAGTTGCAGCACTTAGGCCGTTTAAGTTTAGAAGTGATTTGCCATGCTTTGTATCAGCCAGTGGAGCAGCTATCTAGCGTTCGCGTGGATGAAGCACGGCTGAACTCGCGGCCCAATGATAACGAATGCCTAGATGCTGAAGAACTGTATTTGCGCCATATCAAAGGCGTCTACTCCGATTTATTGGGTTTTATGAGTCGCTTGGATGCTGAGATGGATGAAGAGCACCAGCAGTTTTGGATGACGTGTCAGGTGGTGGCTTTACAGCTGGTGGATGCGGTCAAAGATGCCAAACATTTGCAGAAAAATATGGGCCGTTATTTAAGGGATGATGGGGCTTTGGTGCATCAGCACTATTTAGATTTGCGCCGCCATTTACTCTGGGTCTTGCGTCAAGTACGTGAGGTTGGCCGCTTAGATTTGCCCGATGATGTGTGGCGCAGCCGTCTTGATTGGGTGGATGGTCAGTCGTCTAAGTTCGATGCTGATTTCCGTCACCGTATATTCAGTGAAGTGCGCAGTCAGAAGCTGGATAACTTACAGGCCAGTTCATTAATGAATGATCTGGGGTATGCCAGCCGAATTACCCAAAGCCTACGCAATGTCCTGCAGTTAGGTTTGGTGGGGGAAAATGAATTGCTGCGCGAGGTGCGCAGTTTAGGTGGTGATGACGATGATTTTCCGCTGATTAATGTGTCGTCGTAAGTACTAGTGGTGCAAACTTGCGCCGTGCCCACGGGGATCGCTAGCCGCAGCGCTATGGCCCGAGTCTTTCTGCCACCAGAGCACTTGCTGGTTACCGTAATTGCGGGTCAGTTCTTTGAGCTCATGACCTTTTTTCATTAGACGCTGCTGTTGCGCAGCGGTTAAAGCGCCTGGCTCAAAACCCAATACATCCGGTAAGTATTGGTGGTGGATACGGGCGCTGGCAACCCACTGCTGCGGAGCTTGGCCATCCAAGTACTCCAGCATCGCGAGAACATTCATGCTGGGGATGCGGCTACCGCCTGGCGTACCAAAAGCAGAAAAATCATTTGGGCCCTCGATAAAACTTGGGCTCATGGATGAGAGCGGTCGTTTACCGGCTTGAATTTTATTAGCAGCGCTACCGGTCAAACCGTAGGCATTACTGCCTTCCAAGTCAGCGGCGAAGTCATCCATTTCGTCATTTAAGAGCACCCCAGTGCCGGGTACAGTAAAGGCTGCACCAAACATCATGTTCAGCGAAAGGGTAGCAGCAACAGCATTGCCCTCTTGATCAAGTACGGCAAAGTGGGTGGTGTGATCACCTTCATGCAGTGCTGGGCTGGGCGCCAAGCTCGCACTGGGAGTGGCTTGGTCAACTTTGATGCTATCGGCCAGCTCAACAATGTGCGCGCGCTCTAGGAGTGCTTGGGTGGGGTTGCTGACAAAGTCAGGGTCACCGAGCAAGCCGCGGTCTCGATAAGCGCGACGTAAAACTTCAGTAATATAGTGAGCACGCTGTGCTGGTTCGGCTTGCTGCCAAGGCAAGCGCTGTAGCATCAAGAGACTTTGCGCAATGGCAATACCGCCAGCAGATGGCGGTGGCGCGGTAATGAGTTGACGTTGCTGTGCTAATGGCACCAATAAAGGCGCGCGCCATTCAACGTGATATTGGCTTAAGTCCTGTAAGGACCAAATGCCGCCGGCGTGTTGCACAGCGTCCACCAGTGTTTGCGCAAATGCCCCTTGGTAAAAACTCTGCCCACCCTGTGTGGCCAGCATAGTTAAGGTTGCCGCTAAGTCGGGTTGGCGTAAAGTCCAGCCAAGCTTAGGAATTTGTTGTTGTTGCAGAAAAATCCGTGCCGACTCAGGGTTATTTTGCAGTGCAGCTAAGCGCCAACTGGCGCGCTCTTGATAGACTGCATCAATGGCAAAACCATCGCGGGCTAAAGCTATGGCCGGGGCCAAGTTGCTGGCTAAGGGTAGGCGCGCGTGCTGTTGAGTGAGGGCGTCTAGGGCTGCAGGAATGCCAGGAATAGCTGCGGCCAGAGCACCGTTCAGTGACAGCAGAGGGTCAATGACACCATCCACTCGGTACAGATCAGCATCAGCAGCCAGCGGTGCGCGCTCGCGAGCATCGAGAAAATGATAATCAGCTGTTTTAGCTGCGCGGCGCAACAAGTAAAAACCACCGCCACCTAAACCAGAACCGTAAGGTTCAACCACAGCAAGGGCTGCGGTTACGGCAATGGCAGCATCAACTGCATTGCCACCTTGCTTAAGCACGGTGATACCGGCAGCGCTGGCCAGTGGGTGAGCGCTACTAACGTAAGCCTGTTGTGGCGGTTGCTCGGCTGTGGCAACCAGCACCCAGCATAAAACCATACTGAGGAGGCCGCGCGCTAATCGATGCATAGTTCAGCCTAAGCTTGCCCGGTGATGATTTTATATTTTTCCATCAACTCGTCTTGGCTTTCCACATGGTTGGGGTCCAGTGGGATGCAGTCCACAGGGCAGACTTGCACACACTGTGGTTCATCGTAGTGGCCAACACACTCAGTGCATAGGTTTGGATCAATTTCATAGATCTCTTCACCCTGTGAAATTGCACTGTTGGGGCATTCAGGCTCACAAACATCACAGTTAATGCAGTCATCGGTAATGATAAGCGACATGGAGCAACTCCTCTTGAGCAGTAAGGGCACAATATAATTAACGCATTGTGCCGCAATCTAAACCGGCATGCAGTGTTAGCTTGGCAAAGGCTTGCTAGAAGTCACTTCTTGAAGCGAGCGGCCAAGGCTTTACCCACTGCTGGGTGGACAAACTCAGAAATATCACCGTCCAGAGCCGCAATCTCACGCACCAGCGTTGAAGAGATAAATGAATACTTCTCCGAAGGGGTGAGGAATAGGCTTTCTACATTGGGGGCTAATTTGCGGTTCATATTGGCCAGTTGGAATTCGTATTCAAAATCCGAGACTGCCCGTAAACCGCGCATTAAGACGTTGGCATCCACTTCTTTAACAAAGTGTGCGAGCAGGTTGTTAAAACCAACCACTTTAACGTTTGGCAGGTGTGCAGTGACTTCTTCAGCCAAAGCAACACGCTCTTCTAAGCTAAATAAGGGCTGCTTTTTTGGGCTGGCAGCTACGGCAACAATCACATGCTCAAAAAGCCGCGCAGCACGTTCGATTAGATCGCTGTGGCCACGGGTGATTGGATCGAAAGTGCCCGGGTACAAAACACGGTTCATTGCGACGTCCTTTAGGGCGTTAAAAAGTGCTGCAATCTTAACGCAGCAACACTGGGAGCGCAAAAAGGTTTCGTGGTGAGAGACTTTTACCGAGTGCCTACCAGCCTATTAGAGCGGGCAGACACCTTGGCTAGCGGTTTTCTAAACATACAGCTTAGCGTTTGAAAGCGCTTTAGAAGCCAATCACCTTGCGGTTTTTTTCTAATAAATTAGCACCCATGGTTGCTGGGTTAGCGGCAGTGATACCGTCGCGCAAGTCATCGGCGCTATGACCGGTATTGGGTAAGTAAAGGGCGCACACTGAAGCCGTTGCACCTTTTTTCAGGGCTCCGTCTAATAATTGAGCAGGGGTTACATTGTTGGGTTTAAGAGCTTCGCCAGTTGCGCCTTTTAAAGCGATGTCACCTGCTTTATCGCAGAGTAAAATATCAACCTGAGCGCCTTGCTCTTGCATTTGATTGGCTAACACCATCGCCATACCTTGGGCCATGGTGCTGGCTGAGGCTAGAGTAACAGTAACTTGTTGCTGATCAGCTGCGAGGCTATAGCTACTCGTTGCGGCAAAAAATAATGCTAAAAGTGTTTTTTTCATGAGCAATCTCCAGAAAGTTAGTCTGGATTTATTATACATAGATGTAGATTAATAAAACTGCTCAGTTGTCGCAGGTAGCACAGCACCGACCATTGCTGAACAGTGGCCGGTGCTGAGGCGTGACTACTCTTCTGTTTCTTCTGGAGGAACAATTACATCGGTGTAGTTTTCTGGCTCAATCAATGCGCGGTGCAAGGCAATAATAGCCGCATCGTAATCACTTTCTTGTACGGTAATCTGCATTTCCACCTGACGGATGGTCTGCTGCAGCGCTTGTACGCTGATGCCCGCATCCGCCAAGGCCGTTGCGGTTTTCGCCAGAATCCCTTTGACTTTCATATTCGAGCCAATGGCGGAAACAATGGACACGTTATGCACAGTCACTTCGGCGCTGGAGTAGCACTCTTCAATCATGCGCGCAGCACGGTTGATAATCTTGCGTGAGCCGGCGCAGTAGTAAGTGATGCTGTTGGCATCACGGGATTTATTCACCACATAGAGTTTGAGCTGGCGCAGAATGTTGGTGATTTCGTTGTCATAACCCATATCACCGAGCATTTCTTGGTCAAACACTTCAATGCCGAAAATATCTTTACGCCCAGCAATAATCTCTACCCGCGGTTTAACACTGGCGTAATCTTGGCTGATTAAGGTGCCGGCATCTTCAGGTTCAAAGGCGTTTTTAATGCGCAGTTCAACACCCGCGCGGCGCAAGGTTTTACCTGCCCGTGGGTGAATGGCTTCCATACCTAAGTTCGAGAGCTGATCGGCCACATCATAGTTGGTCATGCCAATGGTCACCACCTTGTCTGCACCCACTAGGTTTGGATCAGCGGTGCTCAGGTGAAACTCTTTATGAATAATGGCTTCTTTGGCGCCAGTGGCCGCGGCAATTTGCGCGAAGGTAATCTCGGTGTAACCGCGATCATAAGTATTCATTAAGCCTTCGGTGCAATGGGTATAGCCTGGAGCAATTACCATTTCTTTGCTGAAGTCGATGCCTTGGAAGTGATGTTCAATCATTTCTTTAAAGGGCAAAGGCTCCGCCGCTTCCCAGCCTGTGAGGTCGGCAAAGCGCGCATTAATGCCTTTTAGCTTAAGCGCCAACACAGTATTGAAGGCACTGTGGGCTTCACCTAAAGAGGCGAGCATTTCCCGTACTTTCATCAGGTGTTCGGTGAGCTGGAAGTGCCCAAAGTGACACAACTGATGCAAGCTGTGCATCACATCAAAGCAGTCATCAATGCGGCGATTAATAAATTGGTTGGCTTGCTCTAGGGCGTGGCTGCTATCAGAAAAGATTTCTGTATTTTTAGCCAGCATGGCTTCGCGCACTTTTTCTAAGGGTTCTTGCCAAGCTTCTTCACTGCTGGCCTCAGCAAAGCGTTGGTAAACACCAGCTTCACCGGTTTTTTTATGCTCTAACAATTGGTTGGTCATGCCGCTGTAGGCTGACACCACAAAAATACGTTGGTAAAGACCGTGCTTAGGGTGTTGCGATAAGAAAATATTTTCTAACAGGTCCTTGAAGCAGCTCATTGAAGTGCCGCCAATTTTCTCTACGGTATGCATGTGTGCGTCCGTTCTAAATAAGTTAATCGATGGGGATGAGTAGGGCGCAGAATGCGTCGCTCATGGTGTTGAGTGTCGCCACCAAGCGTGTAGGTGGCACGGACACTTGAAGTGTAATAAAGCGGCGCTGGAATAACTATAGCGCCGCTTGGGTTTTTCACGCTGAACCGCTAGAAAAGGACTTAAAGCGGGTAAACACCGTTTTCGTCGTGCACTTCTTTACCATTGAGGGGTGGGTTAAATACGCAAGCCATTTTCATGTCTTCGCTACCACCGCGCAGTAAGTGCTCATCGTGCTTATCCAGAATGTACAAAGTACCGGCTTCAATGGGGTAGACCTTGCCATCTTTGAGCGTTTCAATTTCGCCATTACCGCTCATGCAGTACACAGACTCCAAGTGGTTTTGATACCAGATGTGGGTTTCTGTGTTGGCATAGATAGTGGTGATATGAAACGAGAAGCCCATGTTGTCTTCTTTTAACAGCATGCGCGTGCTTTCCCAGTTTTCAGAAACTACACGGCGTTCACTGTTTTCTGCATCTTTAAGGGTACGAACAATCATTATTAAAACTCCTGTTAGCGCTGCTTATTATTTACACAGTCAGCAGCGCGATTAAATAAGGTCAATTCAGCGCGTTTACTGGGATTACTTAGCAGCTAAAACAGCAGCAAAGGCGTTGTCTAAAATAGTCATAGCCTGATCAATTTGCTCATGGCTAATGGTCAGCGGGCATAAGCACTTCACAACTTCACTGTGCGCACCACTGGTTTCAATCACGAGGCCATTTTCAAAGGCATGCCCACAAATTTGAGCGGCAATTTCACCGTTAGGGCAACTGATACCAATCATCATGCCGCGACCTTTGAAAAACAGGCCATCAGCGCTATGACGCTTGGTGATTTGCTGCATGCGCTCAGCAATAACTGCACCTTTTTCACGTACCAACTTGGCAAAGCTATCGTCCTGCCAGAACTCTTCTAGGGCCGCAGCGGCTGTAACAAAGGCATGGTTGTTACCACGGAAGGTGCCGTTGTGCTCGCCTGGAGTCCACTCATCCAGCTTGCCGCGCATTAACAGCACAGCAAAGGGCAGGCCGTAGCCACTGATGGATTTTGACAGGGTGATCATATCTGGCTTAATGCCCATTTCTTCAAAACTGAAGAAGGTACCAGTACGGCCACAACCGGCTTGAATATCATCAACAATCAAGAGCATGTCGTGCTTGCGGCACAGTCTTTCTAGGTTGCGTACCCAGTCAGCTGATGCAGCATTAAGACCGCCTTCACCCTGGACCACTTCAACAATGACGGCTGCAGGCTTATCGATACCGCTGCTTGGGTCAGAGAGCATTTTGTCCATCATTTCGATGCTGTTCACATCTTTGCCAAAGTAATTGTCGTATGGCATACGGGTGACATCTGACAAGGCAACGCCAGCTGCACCACGGTGATGTTGGTTACCGGTGACCGCTAGGGCACCAATGGTGCAACCATGGAAACCGTTGGTGAAGCTAATTACGTTGTTGCGGCCTTTCACCTTACGCGCCAGTTTCAGCGCAGCTTCCACTGCGTTGGTTCCAGTAGGACCAGTAAACTGCACCAAGTAATCTTGCATGTTGCGCGGTGATAAAATCAGACGGTTAAAGGTTTCTAAAAATATTTCTTTTGCGTCTGTGTACATATCTAAACCATGGGTTAAACCATCGTTCTCAATGTATTCAAGCAAAGCTTTTTTCAACACCGGGTGGTTATGGCCGTAGTTTAAAGTACCGGCACCGGCTAAAAAATCAATGTAGCGCTTACCATCTTTGGTAATCAGCTCAGCACCCTTGGCTTGTTGAAACATAACTGGGAATGAGCGGCAATAACTTCTTACGCCAGATTCGTTCTTTTCGAAATTCTGTTCGAAGAGTTTCATGTCTAATCCTGTAATATTTTTTTATCGGAATTGAGAGATAAAGGTCCCGCACGGTACAGCTCTTCGTCTTCACTTTGCCCAGCAAAATGCTTTTGGCTGGAGAACAATACTGACGTGTCGTGAGGGATTTCTAACTGTTTAAAGGCTTTTAAAAATAAAGCCTGAGAGGCGGCGTTACTTGGGGTAATAGTGGTTTCTATATACCGAACGCCTTGAGCGGCGACCCGTGCAATCAGGGCTAACAACATGCGCAGCGCTAAACCTTGACCGCGCATACTGCTGTCGACAGCCACTTGCCACACGAAAAGGGTATCGGGGCGGGCTGGAGGGCGGTAGCCAGAAATGAAACCAACCAGGTTTCCATCGGCGTTTTCCGCAGCAATAGCAGTATCCGCAAAGTCAGTGCACTGAAGTAAGTTGCAGTACACCGAGTTGGTGTCTAGGGGCTGGCAGCGAGCGACCAGTTGATGCAGCGCGTGGCCGTCACCGTCGCTAGGTTGACGGAGTTTGACGGTAGCAGAACTCAAAATAAATCCTTGTGGTTATTGGTTGAGCCTTTTAAGAATAGGCAGCTTAAAAAATAATAACAACCGCGGTTCTGGGGAAGAACGTTGATCTGGGGGGCAGAAAAGGCTGTTTTTTAACCAACAAAAAATCCCGCTTCGGCAAGCTATAGCGCTGCGAAACGGGAATCGAAAAAAACTACAAAATAGGCCTGAAAAAATATTTTAATTATTTTTGTTTTTTTCATAAAAAGGCACTTTTTCAGTTTAAAATCCGGATAAAAATATACTTAGCATGCTAAATGATCGTCAAAAAGCTCTAAAAATGGCATTTTTTTACCACTTTGCAAATTTTCAATTACCAGCCAGGAACACCTTCACGAATGATTTTTGAATAATTTGGACTTTGCTGCGCTTGCTTGGAGCGCTCAGTAATACGTCCAGCAGTGCGTAACTGGGCTAAATCGAAGCCATCAGTGAGACCATCTAACTCGGCCACATAACTGGGCAAGTAGCCGGTCAGCAGCAGACGAGAATCTAAGGGTAAACCACCGCTAATATGCTGCATCATGCCGAATACCAAAGTGGTGCAATTGGCCGTAACCGTATTATAAAAACGTGGCTCTTCTAGCAACTGATTGGCTTGTTCAATGTAGGATAAAAACAGCTGACGGCGAATGGCAGCAGGCATGTCGATGCGGTACAAGTAGGTCTCTTCACCGCGCACATTCGGGCGTACAGCGATGGCGTCGCGCTCATCGGTAGCAAGAATACTCAGCTCATACTGTTTAAAAAAACCGGCAACTTCGGAGAACTGTTGGCCTTGCTTTTTGCGGATTTCCACAGAAAAAGTCACAAACTGATCGTCCGCAAAACCAAAAGAAACCAGCACATGAGCAATGGCATCCATGCCCCAATGTGAGGTCAGCATATCCACAGAGGTGAGTTTGCTTAAATCATAATGGCGGGTTTCCCAGCGCGCGGTGTAATCGGTTTCGGAGTGCCAATCAAAATTACGCACATTGTATAGCGTCACTTGATTACCCTGTACTTCACCGTAGGTCATTTGCGCGACGTCATCTTCCCAAAGGTGCTGATTGCTGGGGGTTAAGCTGTACCACCAGGTGAGCAGGGCGGCATGCATGACCAAGTACATAAAAAAGCCTTGCCACACGCTGATGCGCCATAGACGCAGGAGCGCTAAGACGGTGAGGCCGAGCCAGAGCAGTAAGGCTAACGCTAACCATGGCATTGGTAGTGGTAGTTGATAGTACAGCGCTAAGCTGCCCCACAGCGCGGCACAGAGAATAAAGAGTGACAGCAGTAGTTTTAAGCCAGCGCTGAGCATAGCGCGTGTATTAATCGACATAGGAAACCCCGTTGGTGTCATGTAAATGCTCATGCAAGATGCGTCTGACTTCAACAATGGCGGCTGGTGTTTCTTGCACGCTATGCCATGAGCGAATAACTTTTTCTGATTGTGCTCCGGCCAAGTGGGAGCTGCTGTAAGGCACGACACCGTCGCTGGAGAGCTGCAAGGTTAAATCCGGAGTGTCGTTACCAATAATTGAGTGGTAGGGCACGTGTTCTGCGATGGGCAGATCAGCGGCTAAGCGCACAAAAGGGTCTTGGTCGCTGAGGTTGGAAATGCTATTGAGTGGTCGGGTCAGTGGTGCAGCATTGGCAGAGCTTGGGTCGACTAATAATTGCGCAATTTCAGTAATGCGCCCCAACATCGATACCGGCAATTTAACCAGACCAGCAAACCAGCGTGAAAAGCGGTTTTCAGCAAAAGGAGTGCCGCGGTGCGGGGCAGCAATAAAGACTGCACGACTGACTTCAGGCATAGGTTTAAACCACGCATAGTTGCGTAACTTTTTGCGTGCCTTCTCTTTACGCTCACCTTCCAAGTTGTACATTTTTACAATGGGCTCCCAGAAGTTATCCCCAGAATCAGAAACCAGTAAGCGCGCTAATACCCCGCCCATGCTGTGGCCAATGAGCACCACATCCTGCGAAGCGCGGTTCTGACCTTCAGGGTCAAATGCTTTTAAAGTCTCTTTAATGGCTTTGCGTATTTCATGCTGATTAAAAGCCAGTGGCGCATTGGTCGGATAATAGACCTGCCATACCTGATAATTTTTGCGCAGCGTTTCATCGCCCAGCACTTCGTTGGCGACATTAATCCAAGCTTCGGGGCTGCTGGCTAAACCGTGCAACATAATAATGACCCGGCGTCTTGGGTCGTAGGGTTGCATCAGGTAAACCCTTGGCTTTTCCAGTACTTCACCGCGTCCGACTAAGGTCAGTAGAGATTGTTTGGCAAAGCCGGAGCGGGCCAACCAGAGGCCATAACCTGAAGTGAAATTGGCAGCGAGCGGCACTTGATTGCCCGCTAAGCGCACACTATTACGTTTGTAAGGGTCAAAACCCAAGAGTTCAACTTCTTGAGTTTTCAGTACATCTTCTAAGGTGTCGCCAGAAAAACGTAAGACGGCGGTGATTGCCGGGAAAGGTGTTTCACTAAAGGCTTCTTCGCGGCTGTTTTTATTCACCACGCGCTTGGCGGAAACGGCGACTAATTCTGCTCCTATGCCATCACGGCGGTATTGGTTACGCAGGCCTTTGAAGGTTAAGGAGGATGCTGGAATCAACTGCTCGGGGATTTTTTGATGCTCGGCCAGACGCACTTCATTAAGCTGGCCACGGATGCTCCAATTATTTGCAGTGATGGCGAATTGGCCTTGTGGGTCAATGCTTTCTTGGAGTCGCTGCTGGTGGTGGTTAAAGGTGCGGGTTACTGTTTGTTGCACGGCAAAATTATAGTAATCGCGCACTTGGGTTTGTCGATCTTCTAAGGCCCGCTCATTGGGCGAGCGCTGGGTTAAAAATAAATAAGCGTAGGCATGGCGCGCACTTTCTAAATAGGCATTAAGCACATCTTCAGCGAGAACGCCTTCATTGATTTTTTGATCCATGGCCAGAGCTTCTTGCAACCACAGCTCAGATAAAGCCGACATGCGTTGCTCATCATCGATACCGATGTTGTTGGCCACTTGTTCGCGGCACTCTTGCGGCGTGTTGCGGCATTGTTTTTCATCAATGCCTGCCACTTGTAGAGCAACACCAACTGCTGAGCTCATTTCGCCAGTGGTTAAAATATCACCACGGCGCTGCGAGATATAGTCGTTGGTACTGACCGACACGGTTTTTACCCCAGCACAGCCGCTGAGTAAGACCAAACTCAACAGGGTAAGAAAGATACAGCGATATAAAGAAGAGTTAAGCACGTAGCAGCCTATAGAGATGGGCAAACGAAGGATTCAAGCGTATGCGAGCGCCGAGGCTGCAAGCGCAGGCGGCTATTTTGGAGGTTATTCAGCGCTAAGGCTATGGGCTAATTGCATATTTTTAATGGTGCATTTTTGTCTGTCAGGATTTGACGAAAACGAAGTGGGGGAAAGAGCCCCAGCCGCAGTTGTTTAGCGCTGCGACTGAGGCGCTGCTTAGTGAATATCGCCAAAGTTCACATATTTGACTTCAAGGTACTCATCCAAGCCGTATTTAGAGCCTTCCCGGCCAAGGCCTGAGGCTTTTACGCCACCAAAGGGGGCCACTTCGTTAGAAATAGCGCCAGTGTTGACGCCAACCATGCCGTACTCCAAAGCTTCAGAAACACGGAAGCAGCGGCCAATATCACGGCTGTAAAAGTAGGCTGCTAAGCCAAACTCAGTGTCATTGGCCAAAGCGATAGCCTCTTGCTCATCGTTAAAGCGCATTAATGCGGCCACTGGGCCAAAGGTTTCTTCGCGAGCTAAGAGGGCATTGTGCGCCACGTCGGTGAGTACCGCAGGTTGTAAGAATGTGCCTTCAGTAACTTTGCCGCCACATTGCAGAGTTGCGCCCAGTTGCAGTGCATCGGCAATATGCGCTTGGGCTTTATCCACCGCGGCCTGATTGATCAAGGGGCCAATATTGACACCGGCGCTGCGGCCATCGCCCATAGACAGTTGCTCGACTGCAGCGGTGAGGCGTTGGGCAAACTCAGCGTACACTGCATCTTGCACATAAAAGCGGTTAACACAGACACAGGTTTGCCCAGCGTTACGAAACTTAGCGGCGATAGCACCACTGACGGCCGCGTCAATATCCGCATCATTGAAGACAATAAAAGGCGCATTACCGCCTAACTCTAAAGAGACCTTTTTAATATCATCAGCACATTGGCGCAGTAAATTGCGGCCAACATCGGTGGAGCCAGTAAAAGACAGTTTGCGCACTAAAGAGTTACTGGTGAGCTCGCCGCCAATGGCGCTGGCACTGCCGGTCAGTACCGATAAAACCCCGTCGGGAACTCCAGCGCGTTGGGCTAGCAGCATTAACGCTAATGCGCTAAAAGGCGTGGCCGATGCCGGCTTAATCACCATGCTACAACCTGCAGCTAAAGCTGCGCCGGCTTTACGGGTAATCATTGCGGCGGGGAAATTCCACGGAGTAATGGCAGCACAGACGCCTATGGGTTGTTTAATCACCATTAAGCGCGAGCTGCTGCTGGGGCTGGGTATGGTGTCGCCGTAAGCGCGCTTACCTTCTTCAGCGAACCATTCAATAAAGGACGCGGCGTAGGTAATTTCACCGCGGGCTTCGGCTAACGGCTTGCCCTGCTCTAAGGTCATGATTAAAGCCAAGTCGTCTTGATTCTCAAGCATCAACTCAAACCAGCGGCGCAAGATTTTCCCGCGCTCTGCTGCGGTTTTACTGCGCCATGCTACTAGAGCAGAGTTTGCAGCTTGGATAGCGCGCTGGGTTTCAGCCGCCCCCATATTAGGTACAGAACCTAACAGCTCACCATTGGCTGGGTTATGCACCGCTAGTGTTTGCGCAGAATCAGCTGCGCACCATTGACCGGCAATGCACGCCTGTTGGCGCAGGAGGGTGGGGTCACTTAACTGCATAATTGCCTCCGCAATACGGGGTAAGAAATGAACAGTTTGCCGTTGTATTAACAGCACCTACTGGATGAGTTTATTAAGCGGCTCATAGGCGATAAATACAAGCGCTGCGCTGATTGATCTTTATTTTAGATTTATATCTGCTTCTGAAACCTGTACAAAAGGCTTACTGCCAAGGCTCGACAACAGCGCTGGCGCAATTTAACGTAGAACTAAATCATTTCGCACTACTCAGAAATATATAAAAGCTACTCTAGAAGGTATGAGTGGCGGTGTTATCTCTGCACAAGGATCCCCTTGCACAATGGCAGTCCACAATCGACGTTGGCTTGTATTGAGTAAAACTCTACTTGGGCTAGTGCTCTGTGTGCTGGTTATATTTGCCTGCTTAATGACTTATGTTTGGTATTACGCGCAAGAACGGCCCGTACACAGTGCACCAGCGACTATTGTGCTGGGAGCGGCAGCCTGGGGCAATAAACCCTCGCCGGTTTTCAAAGAGCGTATTCGCCATGCGGTACATTTGTATAAAACCAATATGACGCAACAGCTTATTTTTACTGGCGGAGCGTTGCGCGATGATATGCCCAGTGAGGGCGAAGTTGGCGCGCGTTGGGCAATTAAACTTGGGGTTGCCCCTGAAGATACCGCCTACGAAGGGACGTCACGTGACACTTGGTACAACTTAAAAAATGCCAATGTCATTTTGCAGCAGCAACACATCACTTCAGTTATTTTGGTCAGTGATTATTTTCATCTGCCCCGTGCTGGGGTGATGGCCCGCGATTTAAATCTAGACGTGCAGTTGTCGCCCACCCCAACCTCTAAATTTAATAGTTTTTCAGCGGCAGATAAGTTCAAACTGTACTTGAAAGAAAGCTATTTTATTGTGGGCCATCAGCTACGTAAATTAGTGGAGCCTGGCTTTTATGATGCTGAGTTAACCCCAGCAGAAGCTGCGGTGCAGGTGCCGACTTTATAGCTTGGCAACTGCTGAGCTTAATGGAGCGAATGATTGATCAATACAGCTGGCTCAAGGTGAGTAATGAGTTGCCCACCTTGAGCACCGTCAGCCGCTTTATAGACCTAAAAAGTTAAAGGCTGTGGCATCAACAAACTGATCAGCAACTTGCCCCGACAGCTGTCGGCTCTGATTTTTGCCTAGTTTTAACGTGCGCACTTTGCCGGTTTTTTCTGAGAAGTCTAATTCCTTGAGATCCACCCAGAATATACTTTGCCCCATAGCTGACTCAAAAAAGTACAGCTGGTTTTTATGGTCAATCACAGTCCGCCAGCGGGTTGAAGAAATATTGGGCTGGTCTGGGGTGCTAATGCCATAAGGCACAGACACGTTACGGATGACGCTGAACATACTGGCCAGTGATTCTTCTGGGCCGGCGGCTTGTGGTACCGCATTGACATAAAAAGAGGCGCGGGCAAAACGGTCAGCGGCACGGTTGGTACCCGGTAACATCGTGGTGCCACCAATTTGCTGCCAGTAGGCATCTAAAGCCAGTTGCTTATCGTAGGTGGGAGAGTTGGTCATCACTTGATATTTGCGATTGTGATGAATCACTTGCTTGCCATCAATGTACTCAATAATTGCGCTATCACCGGTGGCGTCGGAGAGTGATAAGTGCAGAGAAGCTAAGCGCGCTTCGCCGGGCACATCAGCAGTAACTAAGGTGAAGGGTACTTTTTCCAAAGCCTTTACGGCGGAGTCCACATCAGCAAAGTTATCCAATACATATTGCGCCCAAGCGGCAATGCTTAAACCGGGCTTGCTACTGTCGTCAAACTCAGGGTATTGCGACTCAACCAGCCACAATACGTTTGCAGCTAAACCTTTTTCATTGATGCCATCGGTGGTCGAAATATCAAAACCTGAGGTGATCAGGCTGCCGTATTTTGAAGTCCACTCAATGGAGTTTTCACCGGCCATGCCGGAGCGTTGCATGCCCCGTGGAAATACCCATAAGTTACTGGCCACATCGACTTTCCAGTCCATGGAGCGGGCAGTAATAATGCGATCATTCTCACCTAAATAGACAACACGGGTGCAGGCATCGGCAATACCCGCGCCGAGCAACATGCCGGCAGCGCAAGCAGCTAATCCTGAGCGTTTGGCTTTTTGGAAAAATTTAAGCATCGTTTTATCCTTTTTAAGTTAAAAGCGCACGGTTAAACCGAGGACTGGACCTGCTTGGCGTACATCATAATTAAAGCTATTGCCGGTAAAATCACGGGTTTTGTAGCGTTGTGATAAATAGCGGTAACCGACTCGCAACATAGTGGGTTGCTGAGCAATAAAGGTGCGGTAGCCCAAGTACACTTGACCGTTATAGGTCTTTTTATTGGATGTATCAAAACCGCCAACATCGGCCAAGGCGGAAATATTCCAATGTTTGTCTAAGTCAGCGCTGGCGCGCATCCCGATAAAAGGGTCGTACCAGTCGGTTTTTTTCTCGAATTTAAGCCCCAGCGCTGTATTGGCCAGTGAGGCTTTGAGTTTGGTCCAGCGCACACCAATGGTTGGGTCGATGGTGAAATGGCGCGGCTCATTAAAGACAGTGCTGCCGCCTAAGTCAGAGGTGTAAATCCGATAAAAAGCACCGGCAGCTAAGGTGGTTTGCTTGACGGCTACTTTTATTTTTTGCCCCATAACATGTTCGGTCTGGCTGGTATCAACGTTAATCGCATCCAAATAAGCACCAAAACGGCGATTGCTCAGCTCGATATTGCCCATAAAGACTGAGTCCAGATCACTCACAATATCGGCAAAAGGCATGTCCACATCGGCTTTTTTACCGGCGATAGCCAGATCACCTTTTAACGATGCACCCCATACAAAAGGACTGACCAGCAGCAGCCATTCTTGCTCTTGTGTGTTGTGTTGCGCAGCCGCAAAAGTTGATAAGCCCAGAGTTATACAGGCCACTAAGATTTTTTTGGCGCAAACAGGCATGCTTATTAATCCACCATCAGAGCTGAAAATATGAATATATTATTTATACGTGTTATCGAGGTGGGCTGCCAGTGTCGCGAAGTGGGGGGGGGGTAGTGGTCAAGTAATGCAGGCACGGCGACACTGATAAGGCCTGACTTTCTCAGACACTTTTTTGATTCATAAAATACTGCTTTTCATAGTTCATTGGTGACACCCGCTGATTGTGCGTGTGCCTGCGTTTTGGATTGTAAAACATCTCGATGTAATGAAATATAGCCCGCTTTGCTTCTTCCCGTG
>RRZU010262378.1_pt1 | contig 21108 bp, 20 predicted proteins | sample 2165561 | NCBI WGS metagenome assembly RRZU01 (sample SAMN10456909, study PRJNA506462) | wastewater metagenome | isolation source: wastewater sludge | place: USA: Moscow, Idaho | reverse complement strand
GACCCGGGCCTGCATCGCCGGCTCACCGGCCGGCCCAACGACCGGGTGCTGGCGAGCATCGAACTGCTCGCCCGGCGCGGCCGGCTGCACGAGGTGCGCCTGCTCATGCTGCCCGGGGTCAACGACAGCGCGCCGCTGCTCGACGCCACCGGGGCCTGGCTCGCCGACGTAGACCCGCGAATGCGGTTGAAAGTCATCGGTTTTCGCCCGCATGGGGTGCGTCCTTCGCCGGTGTCACCCGAGGGCGTCGCGCTGCTACCCGGCGCGCCTGCGCAGCCGCACGAAATGCAGTCGTATGCCGCGCGCCTGCGCCAGCACGGCGACTTCGACATCGTCGTGGTGTGAGCCGATCTGAGCCGATCCGAGCCGACCCCAGCCGACCCGAGACGGTGCGCGGCACCCTGGGACACTCCGAGCAGGACCCGACCGCGACACGACGAAGGCCTTACGCGGGCTGCCCGAGGAACACGACGCGGCATACCCGTGCGTCGCGATGCTCCGCTGTGGAACGCTGCACCCATGAGCACCCGTGGGGGGAACACGTCGGCGCCGGCACCACGGTTCGTGGAGACCCGCGAACACCGGTCCTGGTACTGGTACGACTGGGCGAACTCGGCCTACGTGACGACCACGGCCACCGTGCTCTTCGCGCCCTATCTCACCGCGGTGGCGACGTCGGCGGTCTGCCCGGACCTGGCCGAGGGGGCACGCTGTGCCGCCACGTTGTCGGTGCTCGGCATCCCCGTGTCACCCGGCTCGATCGTCGCCTACACGGCGACCTTCTCGACGATCATCTCGGCGATCTTCCTCATCTTCGTGGGAGCCATCGCCGACCGCTCCCCCGCGCCGACCCGCCTCTTCGGCGCGTTCGCCTGGACCGGCGCTGCGGCGGCGTCGCTGATGTTCCTCATCACCGGCAGCAACTGGCAGCTGGGTGTCGTGCTCTTCATCGTGGCGAACATCTGCCTGGGCGCGAGTCTGGTCATCTACGACTCGCTGCTCGTGCGAATCGCCTCGCCCGACGACCGTGACCGGGTCTCCTCCAAAGGGTGGGCGTTCGGTTACCTCGGCGGCGGCCTGCTGCTGGCGCTCAACTTCGGCCTCGACGCCTTCGGCGCCAAGCTCGGGTTGGATCGGGCCACGACAACGCGGATCAGCCTGCTCTCGGCCGGGCTCTGGTGGGGGCTGTTCACGATCATCCCGATCCGCGGGCTGCAGCACGTCACTGGCACCGTCGTGGCCCCGGTCGCGGCGGCGCAGGGGGTCGTGGGGGGGAGTCTGCGCCAACTGCGCAGCACGTTCCGGGAGCTCGCCACGCACTACCCACAGACCAAGCTCTTCCTGCTGGCCTACCTCTTCTTCAACGACGGCATCCAGACCGTCATCGGCAACTCCAGCCTCTACGGGATCGAGGAGCTGGACTTCCCGCAGACCACGGTGCTCGCCGTCTTCCTCTTCGTGCAGTTCACCGCGTTCTTCGGCGCCCGACTCTTCGGACTGGTCGCGGCCCGAGTGGGCGCCTGGCGCACGGTGCTCTCCGGCATCGGGGTCTGGACGCTCATCGTCGTCGTCGCCTACTTCGTGCCTGCCCAGCGACTGGTGCTCTTCCTCGCGTTGGCGTTCGCCATCGGCATGGTCCTGGGCGGCACCCAGGCGCTGTCCCGCTCGCTCTACAGCCAGCTGATCCCGGCCGGCAAGGAGGCCGAGTACTTCAGCTTGTACCAGGCCATGGAGCGGGGGACGAGCTGGTTCGGCACGCTGATCTTCGGCCTCGTCTACCAGAGCACCCTCTCCTACCGGGCCGCCATCCTGGCGCTCATCGTCTTCTTCCTGCTCGGCGGGGTGCTGCTGTCGCGGGTGCGGATGCGTGAGGGCATCGTCGCCGCCGGCAACGAGGTGCCCGTCGTCATTTGAGCGGGGAACAAAGGCAACCTCATGATGCGTTGGAGCGTCTAAGTACGTGAGCAGGGGGGCCACACCGCACAGTGGGCCGGCCTTGCATTCGTCAGGAGGTTGCACCATGGCCGACCGATCCCTTCGCGGCACCCGTCTCGGAGCGCTCAGCATGGAGTCCGACGCCAACGTCGTGCCCAGTGAGCGCCAGATCACCATCTATGTGTGCCCACAGGGCCATCGCATCGAGCTGCCGTTCAGCATCGAGGCCGACATCCCGCCGACCTGGGACTGCCGCTGCGGCAGCACCGCCAGGCTGCTGGACGGCCCCGAGCCGAACCTCAAGCCGGCCCGCCCGGCGCGCACCCACTGGGACATGCTCCTGGAGCGGCGTTCCATCCCTGAGCTCGAAGAGCTGCTCGCCGAGCGCCTCGAGTTGCTGCGCGCCTCGCGGGGCGAGAGCAAACGCAGCGCCTGACTCTCGGCGCCGGGTCACACGGACGACCCGGTCACGACCAACGGCCCGTCACCGCACCAGGTGGCGGGCCGCTGGGTTGCACCGCAGACCCCGGGTCATCGCGCCGGGCCGCGGTGGTCGAGCGCCGACGGACCGAGCGTCTGACGAAATCCAGTGTCAGGGGTGGGCCCTACCCTCCGGACATGACGTACAACGACCTGACGCTGCCCACCGACGAGCGCACGCCACTTCGCAGCGAGCAGGCGTCCGCCGCGCTACCCGGCTGGCGGCTGCTGCTGGGCCGGATGCACTTGACGGTATCGACCGACACGTATGCCGCGGCCCTGGAGTTCGTGCAGCGGGTCGGACAGCTCGCCGAACAGCACCAGCACCACCCCGAGATCGACCTGCGCTATTGCCTCGTGCACCTGGCCATCTCCAGCCACGATGTCGGCGCCGTCACGGCCCGTGATGTGCGCCTGGCGCGGGCCATCGACGAGCAGGTGGCCACGCTCGGGTTGCAGCCGAGCCCGGCCCGGCTGACCGAGACCGAGATCGCCATCGACGCCCTCGACATCCCCGCCGTGCTGCCCTTCTGGGAGGCGGTGACGGGTTACCGCCGACGCGGTGACACGGAGCTGGTGGACCCGGATCGGCTCGGCCCGACGATCTGGTTCCAGCGGCTGGATCGACCGCGACCCCAACGCAACCGCATCCACCTCGATGTCACCGTCGCGCACGACGCGGCACCGCGCCGCCTCGAGGCGGCCCTGGCCGCCGGGGGAAGCCTGGTGTCCGACTCGCGGGCACCGAGCTTCTGGATCCTGGCCGATGCCGAGGGCAACGAGGCCTGCCTGTGCACCTGGCAGGGGCGAGACTGATCCGTCGAGGGGTAGCAGCCCTCAGTCGATGGTCTCGCCGTCGATGATCTCGCCCTCGATGATGTCGTCGGCGGCCGTTGACCGATCACCTCGCCCGGCCGTGCGCACCGTGACCAACCCGGCGAGCAGACGGCGCGAGACGGCGGCCTCGAGCACCCGTCGGGCGGCCACTCGGGTCACCGGCAGGATGCAGAAGAAGCCCACGACGTCGGTGAGGAACCCCGGGGTGAGCAGCAACGTGCCGCCGACCAGCACCAGGGCAGCATCAGCGAGCTGCCGCGAGGGCATCCGACCGGTGTTGATCGCCTGCGCCAACGCGGCCCAGGCTCGGGCTCCCTCGCGTTTGACGAGCCAGGCGCCGAGCGCCGACTCCACGACGAGCAGCAGGACGGTCGGCCAGAACCCGATCAGCCGACCCACCCCGACGATGATCGCCACCTCGACGGTGGGCACGACCAGCAGCAGCACGAAGAGCACCCACGGCCAACGCCGTGGAGCACGGGCCATCCGAGTGGAGCTCACGCGTCGTGCCATCGGCCCTCCTTGCGGGTGCGGGCGGCTTTGCGGGCGGCCGCGGCGGCCCGGGTGGACAGGCGCCGCAGTTGACCGGCCCGCAGGGCCAGACCCTGCTTGCCCACGTTGACGAATGCCTCTTGCACGATGTTCCCGTTCATCTTCGACTCGCCGACGACACGCTCGACGAACTCGATCGGCACCTCGATGGCGGTCAGCCCGTGGCGCAGCAGTTCGGCCGTCATGTCGACCTGGAAGCCGTACCCGGCCGAGCTCACCGCATCGAGGTCCATCGTCTGCAGCGCCGACGTGCGATAGACCCGGAAGCCGGCGGTGGCATCGTTGACCGGCAGCCCGAGCATGACCTTGACGTAGACATTGCCGCCGACGCTGATCGCCTTTCGGTGCAATGGCCAGTTGACGACGCTGCCGCCCTTGACCCAGCGTGACCCGATGACCAGATCGGCTCGCTCGGCGGCCCGCAACAGCGAAGGCAGTTGCTCGGGCTGGTGCGAGCCGTCGGCATCCATCTCGACCGCTGCGTCATAGCCGCGCTCGATGGCCCAGGCGAACCCGGCCTTGTATGCCGCGCCGAGCCCCTGCTTGCCCGTCCGGTGCAGCACGTGCACGGCCGGATCGGCCCCAGCCAACTCGTCGGCGACCGCGCCGGTGCCATCGGGCGAGTTGTCGTCGAGCACGAGCACGTCGGCGGCGGGGACGCTGCGGCGCACCCGGGCCAGGATGAGCGGCAGATTCTCCCGCTCGTTGTAGGTGGGGATGAGCACGACGACACGCTGCAGGGGGCCACGGTTCACGACGGACTGAGGGGAGTTCATGCGGGAAGACGATCCTTCCGGCGCCGGCGGAGCCGGGCCACAGGCAGGTGGAGGGGGGCGGGCGCCGCGATGAGCGTGAGTGCGGCCAGCATTGACAGGTATTCCGGCCACGGCCCCAGCCGCGTGGCGAGGGTCGTCGCGGCGCGCAGCGGCAGCTCGCCGTCGAGTGCCGCCGCGGTGAACAACGTCGTCGGCTGCAGCAGTGTTCCGTCCGGCAGGATGAGGGCGCTCACACCGACCGTCGACACATGCACGATCGAGCGCCCGTGTTCGATGGCCCGGATCCGGCTGATCGCCAGCTGCTGCACCGACTCCGCTGAGCGCCCGAAGGTCGCATTGTTCGTCTGCACGACGAGCAGATTCGCGCCGCTGGTGACATTGGCCCGCACCAGATCGTCGTAGGCGACCTCGAAACAGATGCTCGCCCCGGCCGCGATCTCAGGGCCTGCGCCGGCGCGTGAGGGCACTCGGAACACCCCTGGACCGACGCCGCTGGCCATCTCCTGCTGAATGAGGTCCACAGCGCCGGAGATCCGGCGGAAGAACTCCCGGTCGGGGATGTATTCGGCGAACGGCACGGGGTGCTGCTTGACGTAGCGCTGCACCAGGCCCTGGCCGGGACGGTAGAGCAGCGTCGCGTTGGACACCATCGGGCTCGGTTCGTAGAGGATCGCCCCGAGCAGCACCGGGGCCGCCGCGGCGTCGACGGCTCGCTGGATCTGTTGCTGGGCGTCGGGGTTGCGGGTCGGGTCGATGTCCGAGGCGTTCTCCGGCCAGACCACGAGATCCACCGGGGCTTGCCCGGCGGAGTGCCCGGCTTCCGCGGCTCGGATCGTGCCGGCCACGTGGAGGTCGAGCACTGCTCGTCGCTCGGCATTGAAATCCAGCCCAGGTCTGGGCACATTGCCCTGGATCGCCAGCACCCGGGCAGCCGGCCCGTCGGTCGGCAGCGGCATGAGCAAACCGGCCGCCGCCACGGCAAGGCCGGCCACGACCGGACCGAGCCCCACACTCCGGCGGCCTGCTGCGCCCCTCCCCCGCCGGTATGCCGCGTGTGCCCCCATCGCGAGCAGGCCGCCGGCCAGCGCGACGCCGAAGGCGACGCCGGGGGCCCCGGCCAGCGCCGCCACTCTGCCCAGCGGCGAATCGGCTTGGGAGAACGCGACCCTGGCCCACGGGAAGCCGCCGTACGGGGTGCGGCTGCGCAACGCCTCCTGCGCCACCCAGGCCAGCGCGAAGGCCACCGGGCGGATCCGCTCGTGCTGCAGCCGGGCGGCCACGGCACCGAAGAGCCCGACGAAAAGGGCTTGGCTCACGGCCAGCCCGAGCCACGGCACGACCCCGAGGAAGTCGGTGCCGGCCCAGCTCAGGGTGGGCACGAAGAACGCCAGCCCGGCCAGAATCCCGAGGCCCAGCCCCACCCGGACGCGCACGGCATACGTGGCGACGGCCAGCAGGCCGAGCGCGATCGGTGCCAGCCACCACAGGTCATACCCCGGGAAGGCGAGCGTCAGCGCGGCCCCGGACGCGAGAGCAACGAGGGGGCGGCGCACCCGCCTACGGTAGGGCACCGGGCCGGCACTCGGACGCCGGCGGGCGCCGGCCCTGTCGGACGCAGCGGTGCCCGTGTCGCCGTTGGGTCCAGCCGCTCGACCCGCGGGATGCGGGTGAGGCGACCGTTGTCTACTAGGCGACACGGGCACCGCGCTCGTCCGCCACTGCCTCTCGAGGAGCTGGCCCCGGACCACCGCGGCGAGCCTGGCCCCGACCGGCGGCAGCGCGCGCTTGCCGCCGCGGACTCCCACGGAGGTGACCGTCACCCGCACCCGTGGCGACAGCCACCCGGCGAACAACCAGCGCCAAACTTACCCGCGCGTCGTCTCCTGTCAACCGGGCGTCTACCTGCGGGAACGCGCCTTTCCGCAGGTCAGGGGCATGGTCCAATCCGCCTATCCACGAGATGTTTTCAGTGGATGCGGCGTGTCGTCGCCGACACGCCGCAGGCTGTCTCAGGAAGCGGGATCCCTCGTCCACCGCAAGTCTAAAAGCGCTTACACCGGTAGCTCTCGTGGGGCCGGAACGACGACCACGCCGCGGGCGGTGGTGGCCAGGATCGGTGGGTCGAGCAGGGCCGCGGCGGACTCGCCCTGCTCGGGGGTGCCGCGGCATACGACTCGGACCGCGAACTCGATCTCGCGGGAGCGGCGCCCGGCGCGCACCAGCCGCGCCTCGATCTCCAGCACGTCGCCAGCCCGCACCGGCGCGAGGAACTGCACGTCCGAATAGGACGCGAAGAGGCTCTCGTCGCCGTCGGTGCGGATGCACAGCTCGGTGGCGACGTCACCGAAAGCGCCCAACGAATACGCGCCGTCGACGAGGTTGCCGGCGTAGTGGGCGTGGCTGTAGGGGACGTAACGCCGGTGGGTGACGACCAGGCCGGGCTGCAGGCTCATGAGGCCTTCTTTCTGCTCGACGTGCCGGGGGTGGTGGGGACGAGGGCGTGCACGAGGTAGCTGGCCACCTCGCTGGGCGTGGTGCCCCGCCCGAAGATCCGGTCGACCCCGAGCAGGGCCTCCGAGCCGTCCTCGAAGCGTGGCCCGCCGGCGACCAGCAGCGGCACCCGGCCGGCCGGGAACGCCTCGCGGAAGGCAGCCGACATCTGGGTGACGTTGTGCACGTGCGCATCTCGTTGGGTGACCACCTGGCTGACCAGCACCGCGTCGGCATGCTCGGCGCGGGCTGCGGCGACCAGGTCGGGCACCGGCACCTGCGCGCCGAGATTGACGACGGTGATCTCGGAGTAGTACTCCAAGCCCTTCTCGCCGGCGAAACCCTTGATGTTGAGGATCGCGTCGATGCCCACGGTGTGCGCGTCGGTGCCGATGCACGCGCCGACGACGACCAGGCGGCGGCGCAGCCCGCGCTTGATCGCCTGGTTGACCTCCTTGGGCGTGAGCAACGGATGGTCGCGTTCGACGACCCGAACCTCGGCCAGGTCGACCAGATGGCTGGTCGAGCCGTAGACGACGAAGAAGGTGAAGTCGGGGCCGATCGGTTTGGCGTGCACGACGAGGGCCGGGTCGAGCCCCATCTTGCGGGCCAGCTGCAATGCCGCGCCCTCGGCGCGTTTGTCGTGCGGCAGCGGCAGGGTGAAGGACAGCTGCATCATCCCGTCGCCGGTGGTGTCGCCATAGGGGCGCACGATCTTGGAGGTGAGCTTGCGCGGCTGCTCGCGCAGGTGTTTACGGTTGCTCATCGGGTGCTGCCCTCCTCCAACAGTGCCACGGCCGGGTTGACGTAGTCGTCGGCCTTGACCTCCACGCCGTCCAGGCCCTTGCCGCGCTCGGGCGGGCGCTTCATCAGCCCGAAGGTGCCCTCGGCGATCGCGGCGAGCAGCGGTGGGTATGCCGCGTGCCCCAGTTGGGTGTGCCCCGCGGCATACGGGGGGCTCGTGGCGATCTGCTCCAGCAGCCCGACGGCCTCGTCGAGCACCAGCCTGGCCCGGGTCTGGATCACCCCGTCGCGGGGCGGATGGAAGTCCTCGCGCAGCCCGCCCGCGGCGTCCAGCACGTAGCGCACGTTCTGCAGCGCGAGATCCCGGTCGGACAGGAAGGGGGTGACGACGGCCTCGGTCATCATCCCGACGAGCAGGATGCCCTGGCCGGTGAGCGTGCCGGCGAGGTTGAAGAAGCCGTCGAGTAGATAGCCGCGGAAGACGTCGCCGGTCATGTGCTTGGTCGGCGGCATCCACTTCAGCGGCGCGTCGGGGAACAGGGTGCGGGCCAACAGGGCGTGCGCCAACTCGAGCCGGAAACTGTCCGGGATCTCCGGGTTGATCTCGAAGGCGTGCCCGAGGCCCAGCTGCCAGTCGGCCAGGCCGGCCTCCTTGGCGAAGTACTCGTTGAGCAACTGGCTCACCGTCACCGTGTGGGCGGCGTCGACGGCGTCGGCGGTGGTGAGGTAGTTGTCCTCGCCGGTGTTGATGATGATGCCGGCGCGGGCGTGGATCTGGCGGCTGAAGCGCTGGTCGACGAAGGTGCGGATCGGGTTGATGTCGCGGAAGAGGATGCCGTACATCGAGTCGTTGAGCATCATGTCCAGCCGTTCCAGGCCTGCGAGAGTAGCGATCTCGGGCATGCACAGGCCGCTGGCGTAGTTGGTGAGCCGCACGTAGCGCCCGACCTCGCGGGAGGTCTCGTCGAGCGCCGCCCGCATCAGGCGGAAGTTCTCCTGGGTGGCATAGGTGCCGGCGAAGCCCTCGTGGGTGGCGCCCTCGGGCACGTAGTCGAGCAGGCTCTGCCCGGTGGAGCGGATCACCGCGATGACGTCGGCGCCGGCGCGGGCGGCGGCCTGGGCCTGCGGGATGTCCTCGTCGATGTCGCCGGTGGCCACGATGAGGTAGATCCATGGTGTCTGCGCCGGGTTGCCGTGCCGGCGGATCAGGGTGTCGCGCACCGCCCGCTGTCGATCGATGGTGCGGATGCCGCGGGCCACCGCGGCGCGCGCGGCGCGCTGGGTGGTGGCCAACTCGCGGGGGGTGCGCGGCATACCGAAGGCGGCCGAGCCGCTGGCGGCCTGTTGGGCAAGGGTGAGCAGGTCGGGAGCCGCCCCAGTGCGCAACGCGTGCCAGACCGGGGTGGTCACCCCGTGCTGCAGCCCGACCTGGCCCCGCACCGCGTCGACGAGGTGGTTGACCCACGGCTGGCCCTCGTGGTCGGCTCCGGCGAGCCCGGCCAGTCGCAGGGTGGCCCGCTCCACCGACACGGTGGTATGCCGTCGGGCCAGCTGAACGACCGGCTCACCGGCCTGTCGGGCCAGGGCCCGGGCGCGGCGCACCTGGCTGCGTTCGAGTCGCAACACGGGAGGATTGGGCATGCCGCGAGGCTAGCAGAGCAGGAGTTTATCCCGATAGGGTCGGAGGTCGGCCGGAAGAATTGCGGTTGATCTGGGTTCTGGCCGAACATTATTCAGCTGCGGAACGCTGTCGCCACACAGCGCCGTTTCGGACAGAGCTTCTGCAGAAGACCTGATCAGCGTCCGTGGGAACGGATCTGCGCGAAGCGCAGGCGGGTCAGTGCGTACGTGGTGGCGGCCTTGTCGACCCCGATGAAGGCGTAGACCGACTGGTCGTCCTGGACCGAACCGACGATGTGGAAGTGCTCGGTGAAGCTGATCAGCACGTCCTGGGGCAACTCGGCGATGCCCACCGCGGCGAGGGTCGCGAGGGTCTCGCGGACCAGGGCAGCACTGCCGCTGGCGGCCCGGGCGGTGTCGAAGTGCGTCTCGCGCGCTGCGCCGGCCAGCAACGTTCCGGTCGCGACGTCGAAGACCGCGGCCTCGCGGGCCCCCTCCATGGCGAGGCACTCCACGACCATCTGCTGATAGCGCTCGGCCTGCGCCCCGGTGAGAGTGCTCATCGGGTCGACCTCGGCCACAGGAGCAAGCATTGACGCCGGCACCGGCTCCTGCTCGATGTGGGTCGCCGTCGATGGTGGCAGCGGAGCTGGTGACTCCGCAAAGCTCGCGTCCGTCGTCACCGGCGCCAACGCCCCTGCGGGATAGGCACGCACAAGGGCGGCCATCTCGTCGGCCAATTCCTGATCCGTCCCAGCGTCCACCGTGAGGGTGTCCGGGACCCTGCGCCACCATGTCACGCAATCAGGCTAAAGGCCCACGAGGCTCGGCGGCACGGCCGAACGACCGATGCGCCCGTCCTTCGGTAGGTCCCGACCGAACGGCGGAGCCCGGGCGGACCGAACGGTCACACCTGGCCCGACGATGGTCCCGTCGGGCTCGCGTGCCGTTCTCTCACGTGAGCCGCGGGGCTATCGTTGCAGGAGAGGGCGGCACCCACCGCTTCGGGGCGGCCCGCACACCACCCCGACAACCACCACTCCCCAAGACAGGCAGCCTCATGGCACTGGAGAATCTCCTCGACGACATCAAGGACGTCAACGGCTACGTCGCCTGCGGCATCATGACCTTCACCGGCGACATGCTCGTGCACCACTGCGCCGACCAGAGCGTCGACATCGAATTCGTGGGCGCACTGTTCAACGACATCTTCCGGTCGGCGCACAAGGCTTCGAAGGATGTCGGCCTGCAGGCCGCCAGCGACGTGCTCATCAAGTCTCCCGACGGCACGATCATGATGCACTGCTCGGGTGTCGACTCCCCAGCCCACCTGCACTTCGTGAGCATCCTGCGCGCCGACGGCAACCGCGTCCTCATGGAGCGGGCGATGGACCGGACCGTTCCCAAGGCGGTCGCCGAGTTCAGCTGACCACCGGCCGGACGCCACCGTCCGACACCCGCAAACCTCCACGCGAGGCATCCACCCCGGATGCCTCGCGTGATCGGTTATCGGGGCGGGTTATCGGGGCGGGTTATCGGGGCGGGAGAGCGGTTGTGGCAGTGCTGCCTGGGATGGACGGGGCGCCGGTGGTTGTCGCCGCCGACTCGCTGACCGTGCTCGCATCGCACACCAACGGAGCGTCCATCACCTCGGCGGGCATTGTCGGGGTGCGGTCCTCGGCGTCGTACTCCATCGTGAGATCGACGTCGGGCGCGACCCAGTGCGTGCGCATCAGCGTTGCCGTCGCGACGTCGAAGCGCATCTGCTGTCGGCCATAGCTCGCCGCCACCTCGACGTCGAGCACCTGAGCACCCTCGACGGTGCGCTCGATCGCGGACACCAGGGGCAGCCGCGACAGCGCGGTGATCGCGACGGCGCGCACCCGTGGGTCGGCCTGGCCGGGCTGCAGCAGGTGAGCCAGTTCGGGAAACACCCGCTCGTCGAGGGAGGGCTTGCCGACCTCGGCCGGCCCGTAGTCGGCGGCGAGGCGGCGGCGGATCTCGCGAAGCATCGCGTCCGGATCGGTGGGCAGGGCGGCGACGTATGCCGCGCTCCTGTGGCGCGTCGGATCCTGCTGATCGGCCGCGCAGGTGCGCAGCAGCCGGGTCAGCCCGGTCGTCGGGGTCACCCGGTGCCACCCCGACCAGTCGGGTGCGAACCACGACTCGGTCACCGTCGACTCCGTCGGGATGCTCATCCCGCCGGCTGCCGTTCCGGCCACCTGTCGAGTCGTGAACCGGACATGGCGATACTCCCCGACGGCCAGCACCGGCGATGCGCTCGCGCCTGCCGTCACCGCCAACCGCTGCAGCGCGCCGGCTTGGGGCAGCACCTCACGAGGGGCGAGGGTCGAGATGGTGCCGACCAGGGCAACCGCCAACACGCCGGCAGCGGCCACGCGGGCCACGAATCGGCGCGATGCGCCACTCCAGGGGATGCCGGCGGCGACCGGCCGGCCGGACTGTGCGCGGACCCGATCGAGGACCACCTGTCGGGACGCCTCGGGCCAGTGGGTGGTCAGCACCCGATCGTCCGGTCGGTGCTCGAGAAGCACCTGCAGAGCGTCGGCGGGCTCGGTGGTCTGGCGCATGATGCTCATCGCTGGGGTCCTTCCGGGACACCGGCACCGACTGGGGTGCCGCGTGGTGGGGGCATGATGGACGTCGAACGCGCCGACGCCGGACGACCCTCGGCTGGACCGGCCCGACCGAAGGGGCTCACCGCAGCCTGGGCGCCCCGCTCGGCCTGCACCGCGGAGGAGATCCGCTGACGCGCCCGGTGCAGACGCACCGTGAAGGCCCGCGCCGAACAGCCGGCAACCGCCGCCTGTGTCGGCGTGAGGCCCTCCCAGGCCACGAGCAGCAGAGCCTCGCGCTCGACCCGGGTGCAGGTCCGCAGAGCCCGCAACATGGCGTCCCGCTCCGCGACATCGTGCTCGGGGGAGGCGATCGGCGCCCACAGGGTGCGGACCGCCTCGAACCAGACCCGATCGGCCCGGTCGGCGGTCCGCCGCCGGTTGGCCAACACGTTGCGGGCCACGACCAGCAGCCAGGGCAGCGGCTGCTCGGGCACCCGGTCGATCTTTCGCCAGGCGATCGCGAAGGTCTCGGCGACGACGTCGTCACACTCGTGCTCCTGAGCATGTCGGCGGGCGTAGGCCCAGACGCGGGGGGCGTACGCGGCATACACCAGGGTCAGTCGCTCTTCGTCGGGGCTCACACCATGAAGTGTCGTGGGACCCGCCCGGATCACGGTCCAGGCATCGGCCGTCCGGGACGTCACCCTGCGACCGCGGCACTCCTGGCGTAGATTCGGGCCGAAGCGGGGCCGGCCGGACCTGTCGAAACGGGGCGGCGAGGCCGACGTCGGAGAGCCAGGAGGTCGCGACAATGAGCATGGTGCCCTACGGCGCACAGCCCCAGGACGCCCATCACCTCCTGGGCGCAGTCGGCGACATCTCCTTCAGTGCGCACACCGTGAACGTCCCGGGGCGCAGCTTCCCGATGGCCGGCACGATCTGGAACGTCCGGGACATGAGTGTCACGACGACACGAATCCCGGGCTGGGCGATCGTCTGCGCGATCCTCTTCGCCATCTTCTGCCTGCTCGGACTCTTCTTCCTGCTGGTCAAGGAGACGACGACGACCGGCTACGTCGAGGTGGAGGTGCGCCACGGGGCCGACTACCACGTGAGTCAGATCCCCGTCCGGGGCACCCACACGATCATGCAGGTGCGTCAGATCGTCGACTACGCGCGCAGCCTCGCGGTGTGGCACGGTCAGCAGCCTGGGTCGGCCTGATGGGCGGGTCAAGGTGAGCTGATGAGCTGGGTCGAGATCGCGGGCTTCGTCACGGGCGCGGTGTGCGTGTGGCTGGCCGTGCGACAGAACGTGTGGACCTATCCCATCGGGATTCTCAACAACGTCGCGTTCTTCGTGCTCTTCCTCGGTGCCGGTCTGTATGCCGACATGTGGCTGCAGGTGTTCTACGTCGCCGTCGCGCTGCACGGCTGGTGGTCGTGGCTGCGGGGCGGTCCGCGGCATACCGCCCTGCGCGTGCAGCCGACGCCCCGATGGGGCTGGCCCACGGTCGTCATCGCGACCGCCGCGGGCACCCTGCTGGCCTGGTGGTTGCTGACCCGGCACACCGATTCGACGGTGCCCCTGGCCGACGGGCTGACCACGTCGATGTCGGTCGTCGCGCAGTTCATGCTCAACCGCAAGTGGGTGGCGAACTGGCTGGTGTGGATCGCCGCCGACGTGCTCTACATCGGGCTGTATGCCGCGAAAGGCCTGCTGCTCACCGCCGTTCTGTATGCCGGGTTCCTCACCATGTGCGTCATCGGGCATCGACAGTGGCGCGTCGCGCTTGCTCGGGATGGCGGCCGCGCGTCGCGGCCGGACGCGGCGCTGGTCGATCGGTGAGCGCGGCGGAAGCGTCGAGCGTGACGGAAGCGTCGGGCGCAGCCGGCTCGGCCCGCCACCGGCACGCCCTCGTGCTCGGCAAGTTCTATCCGCTGCACGTCGGGCATCAGGCCCTCATCCGGGCGGCGCAGGGCGCGGCCGAGCGGGTCACCGTCGAGGTCGTCGGCTCGCGCACAGAGACCATCCCGGTCGAGTTGCGCGCCGCCTGGGTCGCCGAGGAGCACCCGGCAGTGCGGGTCGTGCACACCTACGACGAGCACGAGATCGACTACGCCTCCGAGGCCGCGTGGCGGCATCACACCGCACTCATCGCCGGCCTGGTCCGGCCGCAGGACGGACCGGTCGACCTCGTGGTGTCCTCGGACGACTACGGCCAGGAGCTGGCCCGCCGGTTGGCCGCCGACTGGTTGTGCGTCGACCCGACGAGAAGTGTCGTCCCGGTCAGTGGCACCGCCGTGCGGGCCGACGTGGCCGGCCACTGGTGGGCGCTGCCCGGGCCGGTGCGTGAGCACCTGTGTCGACGGGTGGTCGTCGTCGGCGCCGAGTCGACCGGCACCACCACACTCGCCGCCGACCTCGCCGAGCGATTCGGCGTGCCGTGGGTGCCCGAGTTCGGCCGGGAGTGGACCAGCCTGCGCGACGGCGGCATCCACGCCCCATGGCACAGTGCGGAGTTCGACCTCGTCGCCCGCGAGCAGGCGCACGCCGAGGACCGGGCCGCGCGGCATACGCCACGGCCGGTGTTGGTCTGCGACACCGACGTGCTGGCCACCACGATCTGGCACGAGCGCTATCTCGGGCGGCCCTCCCCCACGGTCGCCGCTCTCGCCGCGGCCCGGCGCCCGCACCTGTACCTACTGACCGGCGACGAGATCCCGTTCGTCGATGACGGTATGCGAGACGGGGCGGCCTTCCGGCCCTGGATGACCGCGCGGTTCCGCGAGCTGCTCGACGCGAGCGGCGTGCCGTGGGCAGAGGTCACCGGCACCCGGCGGCAGCGCCTCGACGCGGCGACGGCGCAGGTGGCCGCGGTGCTGGCCCGCGGCATACCGATCGGGCCATCGCGCGAGGAGCAGCAACGGACTTAGGCTCGCCGGTATGCCGCGTGACGAGCCTGCCGACGCCCTGGCCCGCGATCTCGACCACGTGTCGGCGAGCCCGACGCTGCCCGGCGCTGGTCGGCGCGGCCGCCTCACCCTCGATGTCGCCGACCTCTACAGCGACCCGGCAGACGCCGGCGCGGGCAGCGGACCGGATCTGGCCGAGAAGCTACGTCAGGCCTACTTCTGGATCACCAACCACGCGATCATCAGCCCGCACTACGACGTCGAGTTCGAGGCCGGCCCGAGCAAGCGCGTGCTCCTCGGCGACGCCAAGGCGGTGCTGAATCTGCCGTCGGCGCAGTCGTATTCATCATTCGTCCTGGTGCCGCTGCTGACCTTCGCGGTGCGTGGGCGGTGTCTGCTCATCGGGGGGCCGGGCCGTGGCAAGACCGCCAGCGCCGCGCTCATGGGAGTGCTCGCCGGCTATCCACCGCGCGAGGTGCGCCGGCACATGCAGCACGGTCACCCCCAGCTGACCGTCGCCGACCTCTTCGGCACTCCCCTGCCCCGCGACCTCGTGCACGCCGAGCGGCTCTCCGACATCGATGTCGCCTGGCGCTCCTGGCTGGGGATGCGGGTCAAGATCGTCGACGAGTACAACCGCATCCCGACCCGCACCCAGTCGGCATTGCTCACCGTGCTGGCCGACGGCTATGTCGAGGCCTTCGACCAGATCTACGAGGTGGGCCGCTCCGCGTGGTATCTCACCGCGAACGACGACGCGGGCGGCGGCACCTATCAGGTCATCGAGGCGCTGCGCGACCGCATCGACGTCGTCGTGGCCGCACTGCCGTTCAACAACCGCTTCCTCGGGGCGCTGGTGGCCCGCGCCGAGGCGACGGTGTCACCGGAGTCGATGGTGCCCCCGGAGATCGTCTTCACCGAGGCCGAGCACGACCGGATGCTGCGCGAGGTGCTCGCCGTGCCGATCCCCCACCCGGTGCTGCGCCGGATCGAACACTTCGCGGGTCAGTTCGAGTACCTCGAGCGGGCCGGTGACCAGTTCGAGTACCGCACCAAGGACACTGCCCGGCTGGCCGGCGTCGACCCGCACCTCATCCAGGCGCAGGACACCGGCCGCGACACGGTCAGCGACGTCGGCACCCAGACCACCGCGGGCCTGTCGGTGCGGGCCCTGCAGTCGCTGCTGCTCTACGGCAAGGCGATGGCCTACTTCCGGGGTCGGACCGAGGTCGGCCTCGACGACGTGCGCGCTGTGCTGCCCTTCGTGCTCGTGCAGAAGCTGACCGCCGACCCGCAGGCCAGCGCCTTCGACACCCCCGGGCTGGAGCAGTTGCGCACCGACCGGGTGGCCTGGCTGCGGCGGCTCTTCGACACGACGTTGCGCCACTACGACCAGGCCGGGCTCGATGCACGCGACCCGGTCGGCGAGCTGCTCGCCGAGTTGAGCCGGGGCCTGCAGGGCGTGAGCGCCGCCGAGGCGGCGGCGCGGATGCGCCGCGCCGAGCAGGCGCTCGACGCGATCGCCGGGCAGGGCAAGGTCTACGGCCACCTCTACGACGATGTACTCGCGCTCAAGTACGTGCACCAGCGCTACCTCAACTACCTGGCCTGGCTGCAATGGTCGCGCTGAGCCGGGCCGCAGCGCCGCCGGCTCCCGGGCTCTGGGTCGAGGCGCTGCAGCGGCGGCGCGAGCCGCTCAACGAACGGGTCGCGACGGCGGTGGCCGCCGGCGCCGATCCCGAGATGCTCCGAGAGGCGCTACGGCACATCGGTGTCGCCGTCTCGAAGTCGTTCGCGGAGATGCCGCGCCAGCCCTCCGACGCGTGGGTGGACGGCTGGGTCGAGGCGGTTGTCGCAACGATCGCGGACGCGGTGCGGCGCGGCGCCTGGGGGCCGCACGCCCTCACACCGTGGCTGCTCCAGCAGGTCGCCCTGCCACTGGCACCCCACGTGCGCGAGGCCGGGCCGGTCCTGACCGATCTGCTGCGCGCTGCCGACCGGCTCTGGGGCAGAGCCGATCTGGCTCTGTGGGGCCGGCTCGTCGGGTCCGCCGTGGCGACGCAGGGCGGGGCGGCGCAGGGCGGGACGGTGGCACTGCCCCAGGTGCGCGAGTTCGGCGCGGTCGCCGGGTGGCGGGCGGGTGACGTGCGGTTGCGCGACGCTGCCCACCGGGTGGCCGCCGCGTTGCCCGCCGCGACGGCAGCCGCCGCGCTGGAGCTGCCTCCCGACACCGACGTCGCCGCTGTGTTGTCGACCAATCGTGCTGTCCCACAGGCGTGGCCGGGAGTGGGCACCCGGCGCATCGGCGGGCATCTCGCGCTCGGCGGGTGCTTCACCACACCACCACGAGTGCTCGCCGGTGACGGTCTGCATTGGCAGGTGCAGGACGGCCCCGATGGTGCGACCCGCACGCTGCTGCTCGTCGCCGACGCCCACGGCTGGATGGTCACCCCCGATACCGAGCCCGACACCTCGCCCGGACCCCCGGTCACCCAGGTGCCACGGCCCCCGGGGGCAGGGCGGGCACGTTGGGCGGCATACCAGGCCGGCGGGTGTCGCGTCGGCGTCTCGGCCACCTCGTTCCACCTGCTCGTCGGAGCCCTGCCATGAGGCCGCCGCGACGGTCCGGCGACGGGCACCCAGCCCCGGAGGCTGGGCGGTTGTCGGAGGTCTTCCGGGAGGCCTGGCCACAGGCGCTGGCCGTGTGGGGGCCGGCCTTGCGGCTGCACGACCCCGAGTTCACCCAGGGTGGCGGCGCGGCGGGTGACCCGCTGGCCTGGTTCGCCCTCGGCGATGCGACGGTGACCGTCGACCTCGCGCAGGTGGGCCGGCTCGGTCTCGGGGATCTGGCGGTGACCATGCTGGCGCACGAGATCGGCCACCACGTCTACGCCCCCGCGAGTCGGGCGGAGGGAGCCCGCAGCCTGGCCCGGGTGCGGCTCGGGCTCGGCGACCGCGCCGGGCACGCCGCGCTGGTGGCCAATCTGTGGGACGACACGCTCATCAACGACCGACTGCACCGGCTGCACGACCTGCCGATCCACGAGGTGTTCCGCCGCAGCACCGCCGCTGACCGCAGCGAACCGCAGCCCTGGTGGTCGGTGTGGATGCGCACCTACGAGCTGTTGTGGGCGATGCCCAGCGGCACGCTCGTCGCCCCGCTGGGCGACGACCAGCAGGAGCGCGACGCGTGGCTGCTCGCGCGGCATACCCGCGTCTTCGCCCGTGACCCGGTGGGCGGGGCCGGTGGTTTCGCGGCCCTGCTGCGGCCCTGGCTGCCGCTGCCGCAAGCCACCCCACGTCCGGCTCGCTCGGCGAACCCATGCTCGGGCGACCAGGGGGCGGGATTGGGGGCCACGCTCGTGCCGGGCCTGGCCGGCGACGTCTCGCTCGGGGCTCCGGTGCTGCACCCGGCGCTGGACCCTCGGGTGAATCCCGAAGCGCCGCAAGTCGATCCGAGCACAGGCGAGCCAATCGACCCGCGGTCAGGCGGGCCTGGGGATGCTCAGGCATTCGGGCCGGCTCAGCTGACCGAACTGTATGCCGCGCTCGGCAGCACCCGCGACGCCGCGGTCGACCACTACCTGACCCGGGCCCGTCGCCACCTCGTGCCGTTCCCGGTGCAGCAGCAGCCGCGCCGTAGCGACACCGAGCTGCAGGGCTGGGCGGTGTGGGAGCTCGGCGACGACCTCACCGACGTCGATTGGCTCACCTCCGTGGTGCGCTCCCCCGTCGTCATACCCGGGCTGACCACCCAACAACGGGTGCGGGAGCGCGAGCCGGAGCCGCCGGGTGCCGCTCGGCCGTTGGATCTGGATCTCTACGTCGACTGCTCCGGCTCGATGCCCAACCCGCGCCAGGAGTCCAGCCCGGTGGCGCTGTGCGGGGCGATCCTTGCCCTGTCGTGCCTACGGGTCGGCGGTGCGGTGCAGGTGACCATCTGGTCCTCCCCTGGGCAGGTCGCCCGCACCTGCGGGTTCGTGCGCGACGAGATCGACGTCGTGCACACACTGCTCACCTTCTTCGGTGGGGGCACGACCTTCCCGCTGCTGCACCTGCGCGCCGACCACCCCGCGGGGCGAGCGCGGGGGCCGTTCGAGTCCCGGGTGCATCTGGCGTGCTTGTCCGACTCGGGGGTGCTCTCGATGTTCGGCCAGGATCAGCCACCCGAACTGGCCCGGGTGGCGCACGACGCCCTGCAGAGCGCGGGCGGTGGGGGCAGTCTCATCCTCAACGTGCCGGCGTCCGCCATCGACCAGTATCGGGAGTTCGCGGGAGGGTATGCCGTGTATGCCGTGCCGACGCTGGAGGATCTCGTGCCCTTCGCCCGGGCCTTCGCGGCCCGGACCTGGAGTGACAGCGCGCGCAGTGCCGCGCCGCAGCCGGGGGGCGGTGCGTCGTGACCGGGCCGTCCCTGGTCGAGCTGCTGGCCCGGTTGCGGGCGGTGCCGGACGCCTTGGCCGACCCGGGGCTGTCGCTGCCCGCCCTCGTCGCCGACACGCTCGACGCGCTCGACCCACCGACCGATCCGTGGACCCAACACCCGCTGCGGTGGCGGGCCCCCCGAGCCGCTGGGCCCCGCCACGGGGTGGTGGTCGGTTGTTGGCTGGCCGGGCTGCCCGGCCTGGCGCCGCAGCTGCCGAAGCCGGCGTCCGAGGCGGTGCTGGAGGCCATCACGGCGTTGGCCGAGCTGGCGGCGGTCGTGCCGCCGGCGAGTTGGCTCTCCGGCGACCCGGAGCGCGAGGAGGAGGCGGTCCGCACCTTCCTGCGCGGACTCGGGTTACGCCCAGCCGGCGAGACCGAGCAGGTCGCGGCCGACCGGTGGGCTGCGGTGAGCTCCATGGCGCGGCAGCAGGCGCTGCGCGATGCGGCGCGCGCGGAAGCGTTGGCGCGCAAGCTCGCCGATGAGGCGGCCCGTGAGGCGGCGGCGAGGGCGACGTATGTCTGAGTCGACCCGGCATACCGGCGCCGACGCGCTGCCGGACTATGCGCCGATGGCCTCGGTGATCCGCACCGATGCGCAACGCTGGCCGTTGCTGTCCGACGCGGGGCTGGACCGGGTGCGCACGTGGCGGGCGCACCCGCGGGCTCCGGTGTGGCGACACGCCTGCGGCGACCTGCTCACCGAGCCCGATCTGAGCGAACTCTCCTCGTATGCCGCGACGCTCGCCGCCGCGGGCTCGTCCGCCGGGGTTGGGGGGACCAGCCGGGCGGCGCGGCGGCCGGCCTGGGTGGACGAGCTGGTCACTCGGTGTCAGGCCGTGGTGCCCCGATATCGCGGTGGCACTGTCTCCTTCGAGCAGCTCGCGCCGGTATGCCGCGACGACCTCACGGCCGCGGTCGCCTCCTTCGTGCCCGATGACCTGCCGTTGGACCGGTTGGTGCAGACCTCGTCGTCAGGCACCACCGGGGCGGCGCTGGTGCTGCCGCAACACCCGGTCACCATCGCCGCCGAGCTGGTCCTGCTGGAACGGCTGGTCGCTGACGCCGGTGCCGACTGGCCGCACGACCCGGCGCGGTTGGCGCTGCTGAGCGTCACCGATCAGCGGCAGGCGTTCACGTACGTGTCGGCGTTGACCTGGCGGCGTGAGCAGCTCATGGTGCGGGTCAACCTCGCCGACAGCGAGTGGGCGGCCCTCGGCGACCGGGAGGCGTTCCTGGCCGCCACGGATGCCCAGGTGGTTTCCGGCACCGCGTTGTCGCTGCTGCGGCTGGCCCGCCTCGACGTGCCGGCGCTGCGGCCGATCGCGCTGGTGTCGGGGGCGTTGGCGCTCACTGCGGCCGCCCGGGCGCAGTTGCGGGCGCGCTTCGACGTGCCGGTGCTCGACCTGTACGGGCTCAAGGAAACCGGGCCCTTCGCGGTCTGCGGCGACGGCGACATGGTAGCCGGCGGCGGTCATGTCGTGGTCTGCCCGGATGTCTGGGTCGAGATCCTCGACGATGCGGGGCAGCCGGTGCCGGACGGCCAGCGCGGAGAGATCACCGTGACGTCGCGTACCAATCCCTATCTGCCGCTGCTGCGCTATCGGACCGGCGATCACGGGTCGCTGGGTTGGCGTGCTGGGCGGCAGGTGATCAAGGGGTTGGTGGGCCGGGCTCCCGTGGTGTTCTCGCGGCCGGACGGTGGTTGGGTGCCTTCGGTGGACCTGCACCAGCAACTGCAGCACCACGGCGCGATCGCG
>RRZU012521958.1_pt1 | contig 21120 bp, 19 predicted proteins | sample 2165561 | NCBI WGS metagenome assembly RRZU01 (sample SAMN10456909, study PRJNA506462) | wastewater metagenome | isolation source: wastewater sludge | place: USA: Moscow, Idaho | reverse complement strand
TCGTCGGAGAGCGCGATCTCCTCCAACTGCATGGCCAGGTCGAGCAGGGCGTCGTCGCCACCGAGGGAGCCCAGGATGTCGTGGGCGGTCTGCTTCACCAGGGCGGCGCGCGGGTCGTAGTTCTTGTAGACCCGGTGGCCGAAACCCATGAGCCGGGACCCCGGTTCCTTGTTCTTCACCCGGAGCATGAAGTCCGCGGGCTTCTCCCCCGAGGCATGCAGCCGGCCCAGCATCTCCAGCACGGACTGGTTGGCTCCGCCGTGGAGCGGACCGAAGAGCGCGTTGATGCCGGCCGAGACCGACGCGAAGAGATTGGCGTGCGAGCTGCCGACGAGCCGGACGGTCGAGGTCGAGCAGTTCTGCTCGTGGTCGGCGTGGAGGAGCAGAAGCATGTCGAGCGCTTTGACGACCACGGGGTCGACCTCGTAGGGCTCGGCCGGGAAGCCGAAGGTCATCCGGAGGAAGTTCTCGGTCAGCCCCAGCGAGTTGTCCGGGTAGAGGAAGGGCTGACCGACGCTCTTCTTGTGGGCGTAGGCCGCGATGGTCGGCAGCTTGGCCAGCAGCCGGACCGTCGAGATCTCCACCTGCTGCGGGTCGAAGGGGTCGAGGCTGTCCTGGTAGAAGGTCGACAGGGCAGAGACCGCCGAGGACAGGACCGGCATCGGGTGGGCGTCCCGGGGGAAGCCCTGGAAGAACGCCTTGAGGTCCTCGTGGAGCATCGTGTGGTGCCGGATGCTCGTCTCGAAGGCGGCCAGCTCGGACGCGGTCGGCAGGGCCCCGTAGATCAGCAGGTAGCTGGTCTCGAGGAAGGTCGACTGCCCGGCCAGCTGCTCGATCGGGTAGCCCCGGTAGCGGAGGATCCCCTCGTCCCCGTCGATGAAGGTGATGGCGCTCTTGCAGGCCGCTGTGTTGACGAATCCGGCGTCGTAGGTGACCGCCCCGCTGTCCTTGAGCAGGGTTGAGATGTTGTACCCGTCGGTCCCCTGAGAGGCGGCGACCACAGGCAGGGTGAGGTCTTTGCCACCGGTGCTCAGTACGACGTCGCTGGCCGACATAGTCATCGCTGTGCCTCCTTCGACCGGCATCCTCGCCGGTAGTGGGACGTTACCTCACGGCCTTCCGGGCATGGATGACGGACCACGACCCGGTCACCCCATTCGCTCGGCGGCGCGTGCGATGCGCTCGTCGGACGCAGTCAGCGCCATCCGGATATGGCGGCGCCCGGCGTCCCCGTAGAAGGACCCCGGGGCGACGAGAATCCCCCGGTCGGCGAGCCACCGGGTCGTCTCCCAACAGGGTGCCTGGGCCCCGTCGACGTCGGCCGTCCGGGTGGCCCAGAGGTAGAGCCCGGCCTCGGAGCGGTCCACCCGCAGACCCGCGCGGGCGAGGGCGGGAAGGAGGATCTCGCGCCGGCGCCGATAGCGTTCTCGCTGGTCAGCGACGTGCGCGTCATCACCCAGCGCCACCGTGAGGACCGCCTGGACCGGGCCGGGAACCATCATCCCGGCGTGCTTGCGGACCTCGAGGAGCTGCCCGACAAGGCTCTCGTCGCCGGCGACGAAGGCGGCTCGATAGCCCGCGAGGGAGGACTGCTTGCTCAACGAGTAGACGGCGAGCAGGCCCTCGTGGCTGCCCCCGCAGACCTGCGGATGGAGGATGCTCGGCGTCGCGACGAGGCCCTCGCGCTGCTCCTGCGGACGCCAGTCCAGCTCGGCGTAACATTCGTCACTCGCGACGACGACCCCATGGGAGCGAGCCCACTCAACGACCGCGCGCAGCTGCGCCAGGCCAAGCACCGCACCGGTCGGGTTGCTCGGCGAGTTGACCCAGACCAGGGCCGGGATCTCCCGCGGACGGGTCGGCAGGTCGTCGAGGTCGACGACGACCGGAGTGGCTCGGGCCAGCCGCGCACCGACGTCATACGTCGGGTAGGCGACGGCGGGGAGGCCGACAAGGTCACCTCGCCCCAGCCCGAGCAGGGTTGGCAGCCAGGCGACGAGCTCCTTGCTCCCGATCGTGGGGATGACCCCCTCGGGGCGCAGCCCCGGCACCGCGCGACGGCGGGCGAACCACCCGCACACCGCCTCGCGCAGCGCCGGCGTGCCGACCGTTGTCGGGTAGCCAGGAGCATTACCGGCCGCGGCCAGGGCACGCTGAAGCAGCTCCGGCGTCGGGTCGACGGGCGTGCCGACGGAGAGGTCGACGATGCCGCCGGGATGCCGACGGGCGAGGTCGGCATACGGCCGCAGGGTGTCCCAGGGAAAGTCGGGCAGGGTGAGGGGCGCGCTCACGGCGCCCGGCTCAGTCCTGGTTCTGCGGAGGAAGCGCCTCGATGAAGGGGTGGTCCTTCGGCAGGACGCCCATCTTCGCCGCGCCGCCAGGGCTGCCGAGGTCGTCGAAGAAGTGGACGTTGACGTCGTAGTACTCGGACCACTGTTCGGGCGTGTCGTCCTCGTAGAAGATCGCCTCGGTCGGGCAGACCGGCTCGCACGCGCCGCAGTCCACGCACTCGTCCGGGTGGATGTAGAGCGTCCGCGGACCCTCGTAGATGCAGTCGACAGGGCACTCCTCGATGCAGGCCTTGTCCTTGATGTCGACGCACGGCTGGGCGATGACATACGTCATGACGGCGAACTCCTCCGTTGGTGGGTGGTGAACCAGAACTAGTATGCCGAGTCGGGAAGCTGTGGCGCGAGGAGGGATCGCCGTCGTGGACGGTGTAGTGCGGCTCGGGCGCCGAGTGATGGCTCACCGCCGGCTCGAGGTCGGGACGACCGAGGTCGTCGGCACAGTGGTGGCGGTCGGCCGAGCGGACCTGACCCTGCGGACCGCGGACGGGACGCGGGTGACCGTTCCCGTCGGCGACCTGGTCCGCCTGCACGCCGTTCCGCCGCGCCGGACCGGCCGGGGACCGGCCCACCTCGCGGTGTCGATGGACGACCTCGCGCGGGTCACTGCAGACGGATGGCGGGCCGGTGACGAGGCTGCGCTCGGCGACTGGCTGCTCCGCGCTGCGGACGGGGTGACCGGTCGGGCCAACTCGGCCCTCGTCGTCGGCGACCCGGGACGTCCACTCGAGGCCGCCCTTCCCGCCGTCACGGACTGGTATGCCGCCCGCGGGCTCCCGGCCATGCTCCAGGTCTGCCATGCCGCGGGCGAGCCGGTGCACGCACACGCTGCCGGAGCGGCGGCCCTGGCCGCCGGGATGCGACCGGGGATGGCGGTGCTCGTCATGGTCGCCGACCTTCAGTCCGTGAGCGACATGGCCCGGGCGGGGGCACCGGCCGCGGCACCAGCCAGCGCACCCCGAGCCGCCGGCAGGCGCAGCCCCCTGGCCTCGGTCTCCGTCTCCGCCGCGCCGGACGAGGCCTGGGTGCAGGCCTACCTGGGGTCGAAGGGGGTCAGCCCCCGGCAGCTCACCGCGGTCCGTGGGTTGCTCGAGTCGGCGCCGCGCCAGGTCTTCGCCAGCTGTCGAGACGACGCCGGTCAGGTCGTCGCGGTCGGCAGGCTCGCCGTCTCCCCCGGCTGGGCCGGCCTCTTCGGACTGTGGACCGACCCCGCGCTGCGCCGAACCGGTATCGGGACCTCGGTGGTGGCGGCTCTCCTCGACGGCGTGGACCGGCATACTCCGGCGCTCTACCTCCAGGTCCAAGACGACAACGCGCCGGCGATCGCGATGTACCGCGGGCTCGGTTTCGTCGACCACCACCGGTACACCTACCTCGTCGGCTCTCGCCCCTGACAGCTGAGGTTTCCCTCACCTCGACCGTCACGACCGCCGGGGATGTCCGTCATACACACATGGCACCTCTTGGTGGTATGCGCGACACACCGTGTTCACCAAAGGTCCGTTGACACACGAAAAAAACGTGGTAACGTATATGAGTTGCTTCACGCAAGGTGAATCAAAAACTTCATACACGTGAACAACAGGTGAACCCGCGCCGTCCGATCGGGATCACATCCCGGATCCGCCGCCAACAAGGGCGACGGTGCTACACCCGAGGGGGTACCGCAATGCGCAAGCTCTTCAAGGCCTACGTCGCCGACTACAAGAACACGCCGTGCGTGGCGTGCCTCGCGCTGCTCCGCAGTCGCACCGAGAGCTGACCACACACTCACGCCCGATGGCCCGTTCCCACCAGGGGGCGGGCCATCGGCTTCATGTGGGACCGGTCAGCTAGTCGCCGGTAGGCCGCTGCGGACCGACCACCCGTCGGCGTCGACCACCACGGTGACGAGGGGGGCATCGACGGTGCCGCTCCCCGACCCGAGCCCGGCGTCCACGAGCGCGGCGGGCACAAGCACGAGCACCGTCTCACCGCGATGGAGGTCAGCGAGGGTGCCGACGACCTCCTCGAGGGCGAACCGACACTCCGCTCGGTCAGCCTCGGCCGGCGGGACGGTCAGACCGGTCAGGATGGTGGGCGGGACGCCCAGGACGTCGCCGACGACGGCGCCGCACGTCATCCCGGTGTCGTCCGGACCGGCATACAGCCGGGCGAACCGAACCGACGGCCGGCCTGCGACCAGCGCGCCCAGCGCACCGGCGGCGTCGATGGGGTCGTGGTAGGGAAGGCGGGCGAGAACCAGCGTTGCCGGACAGTGCAGGTCGCTCACCGGATGCTCAGGCCGACAGGTGGCGACGGAGGAAGTCGACGGTCCGCGGCCACGCAGCCTGCGCGGCGGCCTCGTCGTAGAGGAAGAAGTCAGAGTTGTCGAAGGCGTGGTTGGCACCCTCGTAGGTGGAGAACTCGGTGTGCGGGTTGCCGGTGACCGCCGCGCGGATCCGCTCCTGGGTCGGCCCGTCGATATAGGCGTCGGCGGACCCGAAATGGTGCAGGCTCGGGCAGGTCACCTGGGGCGCGAGGTCGAGCAAGGTCGGCAGGGCCGACCCGTAGTAGCTGACCAGCGCGTCGGGCGCGGCAACGGCGGCGACCGCGAAGCCGAGCCCGCCGCCGAAGCAGAAGCCGACGATCCCGACGTCGCCGGTGACATCCTCCCGCGCGCGCAGGGCGCGGACGGCTGCGGCCACGTCGGACACGGCGGTCGGCCAGTCGACCCGGCCGGCGAGCGCGAGCGCCTCGTCGAGCATCTGCGGCCCGTTCGGCACGGCGGTCGTCCCCAGGCGCCAGAAGACGGCCGGGGCGAGGACGACATACCCGAGGTCGGCGAGCTGCTGCCCGCGGCGGCGGATGTACTCGCTCAGCCCGAAGATCTCCTGGACCAGGACGATGCCGGCGCCATTGGCCGTGTCGGGACCTGGCTGCCACAGGACGGCGGGAAGGGTGCCGTCGCCAACCTCGATGTCGATCTGCTCGCTCATCGGGTCAGTATGGTGCCCCCGCGTCGAAGAAGGAGGTCAGCAGCGCCGCGAAGGCATCCGCATGCTCGATCTGGGTCCAGTGGCCGCAGCGCCCGAAGATGTGCGCCTGGCTGTCGCTGATCCACTCGAGCATCGTCAGGGTCGTCGACACCGGGATGACGACATCATCGCGGCCGTGGACGAGGAGAGTCGTGTGTGGGATGGCCCTCAGGTCCGCCTCGGCGTGGGCCATGGCGTCGACCCAGCGCTGCCGCGGCGCCGGGAACATCGCCGCGAAGGCCTCCTGCACCCCCGGGCGAGTGCTCGCGGCGTAGCGCATCCGGACCAGCTCGTCGGTGACGAGGGAGGCGTCATACGCGAAGGTCTCGCGCATGAGCCGACCCATGGCGTCCAGCGACGGCTGGTACCCCCACACCGCGTCGAGACCGGGGGTGATCTCGAAGGGCACACCGACCGCTCCCATGAGGACCAGCCTGTCGACCCGCTCTGGGTGAGCGATCGCCAGGGCGAGCGCCATGGACCCGCCGAAGGAGTTGCCGACGACATGGACCTTGTCCAGGCCGAGCGCGTCGAGGAAGCCGACGATCTGGTCCAGCCAGCGGGCGCGGGTGTACTCGATGTCCTCGGGGACCTGCGTGTAGCCGAAGCCGGCGAGGTCGGGCGCGACGACGCGGAACCGCGGGGACAACGCGCCGATGGTCAGCCGCCAGTTCGCCCAGGCACTGACGCCGGGCCCGGAGCCGTGCAGCAGGAGGACCGGGGAGCCCTGGCCCGAGCCGATGTCGTGGTAGTTGGTGACGATGTCGCCGGTGCGGACCTGGGTGCCCTCCTCAGGGTTGGGCGGTGCGTCATGGGTCGCCATAGAGCGAGTATGACGTCCGCGGGCCCTTCCAGCCCGGGACGTTCCGCTCGACGGGACATGCTGAAACTGTTGTCTAGCCGTTTCACGACGACGAAATCCGTTGCTCACTCGCCTTTGTGCGACGTACACGGCAGAATGACGGGAACGCAGCGACGCGACCGGCGTCGGCGTGCACCAGGAGGCTCCCGATGACGGACACGACGAGCGGCACGACGGGCGCCGCAGCCACCCCCTGGCCGACCCACGACCCGGCCACCCGCCGCTGGCTGCCCACCCGGTCGACGCCGGTCGACCCGGACCGCGTCGAGGCGCTGCTGGCTGCCGAGTGGGAGCGCTTCGTTCGGCAGACCCCCGCATCGGCCGAGCACAACGCCCGCGCGAGCAAGACGCTGCCCCTCGGTGTCACGTCGAGCTTCCAGCACTGGGACCCGCACCCCATCTCTATCGTCTCCGCACGCGGTGCGCACGTCACCGACGTCGACGGCCGGCGGCTCCTCGACATGTCCATGGGCTTCGGCGCCATGATGGTCGGTCACCTTCACCCGGTCGTCGTCGACCACGTCCGGCACGCCCTCGACTCGGTCGGCACGCTCTTCGTCACGCCGTCGCCCACCGCGACAGAGGTGGCCGAGCTCTTCCAGGACCGCTTCCAGCTCGACATGCTCCGGTTCACCCAGTCGGGCACGGAGTCGGTCATGTACGCCATCCGGGTGGCCCGGGCGTACACCGGCCGCAAGGCCGTCATTCAAGGTCGAGGGCGGCTACCACGGCGGGTATGACGCGATGCAGGTGTCGGTCAAGCCGGCACTGGCCGACATCGGTCCGGCCGACGCGCCGATCCCGCACATCCCCCAGGACGCCGAACCCGGCACCGTCCATGTCGTCCCGTACAACGACCTCGACCAGCTCCGTGCGGTTCTTGCGGCGCACGGTCGGGAGGTCGCCGCGCTCGTCCTCGAGCCGGTCATCGAGAACCTCGCCATCGTCGTCCCGGACGTGGGATACCTCGCCGGTGTCCGCGCCGCGTGCGACGAGTATGGCGTCATCCTCATCTTCGACGAGGTGAAGACCGGCCTGACCGCCGGATATGCCGGCGCCTCCCAGCGCCTCGGCATCCAGCCTGACCTCATCACGTTGGCCAAGAGCATCGGCGGTGGCCTGCCGCTCGCGGCCTTCGGTGGCCGCCAGGAGGTCATGCAGGTCGTCGTCGACGGCCGGATGGGCCACTTCGGCACCTACAACGGCAACCCGCTGGTCATGGCGGCGGCCCGGGCCGTGGACGAGGTGTGCACCCACGAGGCCCTCGACCGGGCCGAGGGAATCAACGTCCGGACCCTCGACGGGGTCGACGCGGTCATTACCGAGTTCGAGCTGCCGGCGCACACCGTCGGCATGGGGATCAAGGGCTGCATCACCTGGTCGACCACGCCGGTGCGCAACTACCGGGACTACAAGGCGACCGATTTCCGGATGGCCGAGCTGTCCTGGCTCTGGGGCGTCAACCGCAATATCCTCACCCCGCCCGGGCTCGACGAGCAGTGGCTCGTCTCGCTGGCCCACACCGACGACGACATGGCCCAGCTCGTCGTCGACTTCCGGGAGCTTGCGGAGGCATTGCGCGCCTGATCGCTCGCCGTTCTTGCCTCGGCTGAGCGGCCCGACATCCAGGCGTCGGTGCGTCTCACTCGACATCGGCGAACGCCTCGACATCCGCTCCGGGCCACGAGCGTGCTGTCGCCGCTCCCGGTGCTGCCGAGGCCGCCGCGGCTACCGCTGTTCCGCCGGTACCGCTGTCACCTCGGCGGCCGTGGCGGTCTGGGGAAGAAGTAGGGCGTCTTCGCGGCATACTCCGCCCACCCGGGCTTGCTGCTCAGGGACTTCTCGAGGAGTCTGGCGCCCGAGACATTGCGCAGGAAGAAGGTCATCAGCGCCGGGGAGATCGCGAGCGCAAAGACGACCGGGACCAGGCTCGACGCAGCGACGAGCCACATCCCCCACCAGACCGCGGCGTCGCCCACGTAGTTCGGGTGTCGGGTCCAGGCCCACAGACCGGTGTCGAGGATGCGGCCGCGGTTGGCCGGGTCGGCGCGGAAGGCGGTGAGCTGGCGGTCTCCGACGGCCTCGAAGAACAGACCGGTCCCCCAGACCAGCACTCCCGCCCCGAGGATGGTCCGCGCCGTTGAGTCGGACCCGGCCTCCACCGCAGCGGAGGCCTGGATCGGCAAGGAGATGACCCACTGCAAGGCGCCTTGGAGCCCGAAGACGCGAAGCGCGGTCTCGACCGGACCCTTGTCGGCATACAACGCGGTGTAGCGCGGGTCCTCGCCCATCCCCCGCGCACGCCGCTCCAGGTGCCACGTCAGACGCAGCCCCCACACCCCGGCCAGGACGAGCAGGACGACCCGACGCACGGCGTCGCCGGACCCGACGACTCCGCTGACGAGGGCGACGAGGACGAAGCCGAGGCCCCAGACGACATCGACGACAGCGAGCTTGTGGGCTGCCCGAGACCACGCCCAGGTCGCCGCGTGCATCGCGGCGAGGACGGCCGCCGACAGCAGCATGACAATGCCGAACGAGGACCAGTCCATGTCGACTCCTTCCGGGCGTTGAGGGCACCCCGAGCAGCGGCCACTGCCCTCGGGCGACCAGGTGCGGTGTCACCCTCTCACAACTCCACAGTTCAGTGCAATAATTCGAACAAGTTTTCGATAAAATCTCTTGCGTCGGGAGACACCCCCGCGGGACGATGAGGTATGCCGGTCAGCCCGCTCCCGCCCTGCGACGAGGTCGTCGTCGGTGGCGCGCTGCGTGCGGCCGACGTGGAGGCGATGGTGGCCCGGGTCGGCGGCACCAGGTCGTCGAGCACCCGGGAGACGCTGGCCTCGACGGAGCCGCTGGGCCGGTGGGACGAGCCCGACGAGAGCGAGCTCATCGACCTCATCGAGGCGCTGGAGCGGCTGAAGGCCGCCGCATCAGCGGCACAGGCGGTCGCCACGGTCGCCTTCGACCGGGCCACCCGGGCGCGTGAAGCAGCCAGCGGCATACCCTCGCAGCGGCGTGGGCGCGGGGTTGCCGCCCAGGTCGCCCTCGCACGGCGGGAGTCACCGACGCTCGGTGCCCGCCACCTCGGGCTCGCCCAGGCGCTGGTCGGCGACCTGCCGCTCACCCTGGCCTCGCTGGCCCAAGGTCAGGCCAGCGAGTGGGCCGCCACGCAGGTGTGGCAGGCCACCGCGACCCTGTCCCGCATCGACCGGGCGCTGGTCGACTCCCAGGTGGGACCACGGCTGCATTCCCTGTCCGCACGCCAGGCGGGCGCGGCGGCCCGCGCGGCGGCGTACCGACTCGACCCGCGAGCGATCGTCGAGCAGGCCGCGCTCGCTGCCGCCGACCGGCGGGTCTGGGTGCGCCCGGCGCCGGACTGCATGGCCTATGTCACCGCACTCCTGCCGGTCGCTCAGGGCGTCGCGGTGTTCGCTGCACTCACCCGAGCTGCCGACTCCGCACGCGCCGGCGGCGACTCGCGGAGCCGCGGGCAGATCATGGCCGACGCTCTGGTGACCCGGGTGACCGGGCAGGCCCAGGCTGACGATGTGCCGGTCATGGTGAACCTCGTGATGACCGACGCGGCCCTGCTGGGCGGGAGCGACGAGGTGGCGCGGGTGGCCGAGTACGGACCAGTCCCGTCCGGCGTCGCCCGCCTCCTGACCACCACCGGTCGGGCCTGGGTGCGCCGGCTGTACGTGCATCCGTCCACGGGCGAGCTCGTCGCGATGGAGGCACGGGCTCGGCGCTTCCCTCCTGCGCTGGCCGAGCTGGTGCGGCTGCGTGACCAGCAGTGCCGGGCGCCCTACTGCGACGCACCGATCCGGCATATCGACCACGTGATCCCCGTCCGGAGCGGAGGGCGCACGACCTACCGGAACGCCCAGGGACTGTGCGAACGACATAACCAGGTCAAGGAGGAGCCTGGGTTCTGCGCCTCCGTCGCCCGGGGTGACGTGGAGTTTGCGACACCGACCGGGCACCGGTACCGATCGCATCCACCTCCTCCGCTCGGGCTCGGCAGCGACCTCGAGCTCAGCCCGGTGGAGGCTCGGGTCCGCCGGCTCCTGCACACGGGGTGACCGGACATGCCCTCCAGACGAGCTCGGGAGCCCGCCCGCTCACCCCGGGTCAGCCGGGGATGGTCGCCGTGTCGATGACGACGCGGTATCTCACGTCCCCAGCAACGACCCGGTCGTATGCCGCATCCACCGCGGCGGTGTCGGAGGCGTCGAGCACCTCGACGGTCGCACCGATGCCATGCGCGGCGCAGAAGTCCAGCATCTCCTGCGTCTGCGCGATCCCGCCGATCTGCGAACCGGTGAAGACCTTGTTGCCGCCGATGACCGAGAACGGGTGCAGGACGTAGGGCTCGCTCGGCAGGCCGACGTTGACTAGCGCGCCGTTGGGCCGGAGCATCCGCAGGTAGGCCTCCATGTCCAGGGGGGCGCTGACGGTGTTGAGGATGAGGTCGAACGACCCTCGCGCGGCCACCACCGCGCCGGGGTCGCTGGTCGCGAGGTGGCTCGTCGCCCCCAGAGCCATTGCGTCGGCCGCCTTGGCGTCGGTCCGGGAGATCGTCGTGACCTGGGCGCCGAGTGCCGCGGCGATCTTCACGCCCATGTGCCCGAGGCCGCCCACCCCGACGACGGCGACCTTGACGCCCGGCCCGGCGCCCCAGCGCTTCAGCGGCGAGTAGGTCGTGATCCCCGCGCAGAGCAGCGGCGCCGCGACGTCGAGCGAGAGCGCGTCGGGGATCCGGACCACCATCCGCTCGGTGACGACGATCTGCTGGCTGTAGCCCCCGGCGGTCCACTCCCCGTGGTAGTCCCGCGAGTTGTACGTCCCGACCGCAGGCTTGGTGCAGAACATCTCCTGGCCGTCCTTGCAGGGGCCGCACTCGCCGCAGCTGTCGACCAGGCAGCCCACCCCAACCCGGTCGCCCACGGCGAAGGCCGTCACGCCCTCCCCCACCGCGCTGACCGTCCCGGCGATCTCGTGCCCGGTGACGATCGGGTAGTGGGCAGCACCCCACTCGTCCCGGACCGTGTGGATGTCGCTGTGGCAGATCCCTGCATACGCGATGTCGATCCGGACGTCGTCGTCGCGCAGGTCGCGCCGCTCGATGCGGACCGGCTCGAAGGGGGCGCCGGCAGCGGGGACAGACAGGGCAGTGGTGACCGTGGGCATGGCGAGAGGCTACCCCCAGCCACGCGGCACCAAGCACGGGCATGCGCCACACGAGGGCCGCCTTGGCCACCGGCCCTCCGGGACCTCAGGTCAGGTGCAGGAAGAGCCGCTCGAGGTCCTTGAGCTGCTCGGCCCCACCGGCATCGGCGCGCGAGAGGCACCGCCGCAGACCGCCGTTGATCAGGGCGAACCCCGACCGGTCGAGTGCTTTGCGGGCCGCGGAGAGCTGGGTGACGATGTCGCGGCAGTCGCGGTCCTCCTCGACCATCCGCAGCACCCCAGCGATCTGCCCGTGAGCCCGGCGGAGCCGGTTGAGGATGGCGGCCTTCTCGTCGGAGGACAGCTCAAGAGGCTCACGCTTGGGCGCACTCATGGGGCGGTCCTTCCTGGGGTTATGACAGAGCGGGGATGTTGACCGCAGCGAGATAGGCGGCGATGGCGAGCAGGAGCACGACGAACCCGCGAACCAGCAGCCCGTGGTCCACACGACGTACAGCACGGGCACCGACAACACTGCCGACCGCCGCGCAGGCGGCGAAGCCGACGACGACGGGTCCGTTGATCTCGGTCGCCATGCCCGAGGCGAACCGCGCGGCCAAGGCTGTCGCCGAGTTGATGCTGATGACGAGCAGCGAGGTCCCGACCGCCACCGACATCGGCAGGCCAAGGACGAGAACCAGCGCCGGGACGACCGCGAAACCGCCACCGACCCCGAAGAAGCCGGTCAACAGCCCCACGCCCGTCGCGGCCCCAACGACCCGAGCCCAGGAGACGCCGTGCGCCCCCTCCCCAGGAGCGCTGGCCGGCATACCGCCGGAGCCGGAGCCACCTTCGGCCGCACGCTGGCGACGGATCATGAGGATGGCGACCACAACCATGAGCCCAGAGAAGGCGCTGAGCAGCACTGGACCGGCCAGACCGGCGGCCGCGCGCGTGCCGAGATAGGACCCGACCGTCCCCAGGAAGCCGAAGGTCAGTCCGAGCCTGGGCCGAAACGTCCCGGCCCGATGGTGGCTGATGGCCCCGACAGCGGCGCTCGTCCCGACGATAACGAGGGAGCCGGTCATGGCCGTCGGGACCGACTGGCCGAGAAGGTAGACCAGGGCCGGCACGGTGAGGATCGACCCGCCACCGCCCAGCCCACCGAGGGAGGCGCCCACGGCAAGGCCGGCAAGGACGATCCAGACCAGCTCTGTCGACATCTCAACTCCTCGAGGACCACTAGGCGAAATATACCCCTGGGGGTATATGGTTGTCGATGACATCACCCTGACCCGAGCCGGAGGAGCCCCGGATGTACTTCGCCCAGTACTACCTCGACTGCCTGTCCCAGGCGTCGTACCTCGTCGGCGACGAGACCACCGGTCGGGCCGTGGTCGTCGACCCGCGGCGGGACGTCGAGGAGTATGTCGCCGACGCCGCCGCGCACGGACTGCGCATCGTCGGCATCATCAACACCCACTTCCACGCCGACTTCGTGTCGGGCCACCTCGAGCTGGCCAAGGCGACCGGAGCCTGGATTGGGTACGGCGCCGCCGGACGCGCGGACTTCGCCGTCCGCCCGCTGCACGACGGTGAGCGGATCAGCCTCGGCGAGGTCACCGTGGAGATCATGGAGACCCCGGGGCACACTCCGGAGTCGATCAGCGTCCTCGTCTACGAGCACGCCGACGACGAGACGGCCTATGGAGTCCTCACCGGCGACGCCCTCTTCATCGGCGACGTCGGCCGACCCGACCTGCTTGCCTCGGTCGGCGTCACCGCCGACGATCTCGGCCGCGCCCTCTACCACTCGGTGCAGACCAAGCTCATGGGCCTGCCGGACGCCGTCCGGGTCTTCCCGGCCCACGGTGCCGGCTCGGCCTGTGGCAAGAACCTCTCGACCGAGCGGCAGTCGACCATCGGTGCCCAGCGCGCCGAGAACTACGCCTGTCAGCCGATGAGCGAGGCCGAGTTCGTCGAGGTCGTCACCGAGGGTCAGCCCTCGGCCCCGGCCTACTTCAGCTACAACGCCTCGCTGAACAAGCAGGACCGTCCGGTCCGCGAGCTCGACGCCGCCGCGACCGCCCTGTCCGACGAGCAGGTCGCCGCCGCGCTCGCGGACGGGGCGCTGGTCCTGGACGCGCGACCCGCGGCGGAGTACTCCGCGGGACACCTGCGCGGCTCGGTGAGCGTGCCCGCGGACGGCCGGATGGCCGAGACCGTCGGCATGGTCGTCGCCCCCGACCGCCGGGTTGTCCTCCTCGCCGCCAACGGTGACGAGCAGCAGGCCGCGACCCGGCTCGCCCGGATCGGCTTCGACCAAGTCGTCGGCTATGTCCCCGACCCCGAGGGCTACCTGGTCCGCAACGCCGACCGGGTCGAGCGGGCCAGCCGGCTCACCGCGGCGGCAGCCGAGTCCGCACTGCGCGACAACGACGTGCAGCTGGTCGACCTCCGCAACGCCGGCGAGCTCAGCATCGGCGCCGTCCCGGGGGCCGTCCACATCCCGCTGCCGGAGCTGACCGCCCGCCTCGGCGAGCTCGACCCGGCTCGGCCGGTGCTGCTCTACTGCGCCGGCGGGTGGCGTTCCGCGGTGGGCGCCAGCGTGCTGCGCGCGCATGGCTTCACCGACGTCTCCGACCTGCTCGGCGGGTATGGCGCCTGGTCGCTCGCCCAAGCGCGGGCCAGCTGAGCTCCGGGCCATGCTCGTCCCCGGCCCCGCACCGGGCGCCCTTCGCGAGGCAGTCGGCCTCACGGAGGGCGCCCACGTTCTAGGCGCAGGCTCGGCTCACTCCGGGACCAAGATCTGAGTCACTCCCGGACGCAGATGTGGCTCACTCCGGGATGCAGATCTGGCCCCGCAGGGCCGCCCGACCGGTGAGCACCGCGACCCCAGTGACGACGACCGTGGCGAGGGCGAGCACGGCGATGGCGAGCGCGGTGGAGAAGGCCTGGTGGCGGTCACCCGCGACGGCCAGAGTCGCGGCCGCGGCGGCGGCCAGGGGGAAGGTGTAGGCCCACGCCGGGACCGCGAACGGGATCGTGCGAAGCAGCGGCAGCTGCAGGGCGAGGAGAACGAGGAAGCCGAGGGCGGCCGAGAAGAGGATCCTTGCGGGCGGGTCGTCCAGCCGGCCGGTCAGCGACTGCCAGGACAGCATCGCGACCGCAGGCGGCGCGACGAAGATCGCCAGCGTCGGCGTGAGCTTGGGCGCGAGAGGCTGCTCGTGGGTGAGAACCCGCTGAAGCAGCAGCGGCAGGAGCGCGACCCAGAAGGTCATCCCCACCCCGAAAGCGAACCACGCCAGCTCCATCGAGCCGAGGGTCGGTGCGGCCAGTGGGGTGATGACATTGCCGACGACGGGGATGAACCACGCGGGGGTGATCATGTCCGCGCCGATATCGCGACGGGTGAACCATGCGCTCAGCGTCACTGCCGTCAGTGCGAGGTGACCGATCGCCCCCACCCACCAGGCGACCTTTGCGACCGGCGGCATGAGGTCCTGCCCGGCGGTGGCGAGGATGAGAATGGCGATGGTGATCGTCGGAACGAACGCCATCCGGATGGGGTGACGCAGCTCGGCGCGGGCAGCCTCCGGGTGCTTGACCCACTTCGCCAGATAGACGACGAGGAGGCCGAGGAAGAGCGCCGCGGCGGCCCAGAACAGCCCTTGGGCGACCGCGACCGGCCAGGACAGCACCCCGGCCGCGCGCCGCCAGGCCAGGGACAGCCCGCCCACGCCCATCACGGACGCGAACAGACTGACCGGGAAGTGCGGGAGGCGCGCGGCCTGGCTGTCCGGCATCGCCGGGCCTACCGCCGGAAGAAGCTCGGGGAGGCCGAGGGCCGGGCCGGAGCGGCCACGCACTCACACCGCTGCTGGGTCGGAACACGGCTCATGACGGCCTGCACGTGCATCCCGCACCCGCTCCAGGTCGTCTTCCCACACACGCGACAACGTGCCGGACTGCACATCTGAAGCTCCCTTCGTCATACCGTTGAGGTCATGCGAAATATACCCCCAGGGGTATGTCGGGAACAAACCGAGCACCTCGCCCCCTGGACGTCGCGAGCGCCAGCTGTCGCTTGCGGATCACCCTCTCCGGGAGGTCAGGACGGGATCCGCCCGTACTGCCCGCGGTAGTAGGTCAGCGCATCGGACGCGTGGTCGGGCAGGTCGATCGCCACGACCTCGCCGATGACGACGGTGTGGTCCCCGGCCGGGTGCGTCGCCACGGTCCGGCACTCGAGGGTGGCCAGCGAGCCGTCGACCAGCGCCACGCCCGTGACCGGGCCGCGGTGGTGCGGCACGGGGTCGAGCTGACCGGCCAGCGGCCGACCGTGGGTGGCGAGCCAGACCGCCGACGGCCGGGCATCCGCAGCGAGGATGCTCACCCCCCACTCCCCCGACGCCAGGACCGCGTCGTGGAAGCGGGCGTCCTGGTAGACGCAGACGAGCACCATCGGCGGGTCGAGGGACACCGAGGTCACAGCGTTAGCGGTCATCGCATAGTCGATCCCGTCCGACACCGTCGAGACGACAGTGACGCCGGTCGCGAACCGGCCCAGGGCGGCGCGGAAGGTGGCGGAAGGAAGACTCACGTCCTGAAGGCTCACTTCTTGCGCCGGCCCTCGACGTCACGTCCGAGCAGCCCGTGCTCCCACTCCCCACCGCGCTCACGCAGCGGCGCCCCGGTCGTCGGATCGACCTGGATGAAGGCCTCACGGAAGGGCACTCGAGCCGCGACGAGGTTGGAGAGGGCGTAGATATCCCCGTGGACGCTGATCTGGGTGGCGTGCGCGTCCATGGCCTCCGCCACGACCCCCGACACGGCGGAGTCGATCACGACATGGGTCACCGTGTCATCCGGGACGACCGCCGCCGGGAAGGCCGCGTCCCGCGTCGGGACGCTCAAGCCCAGGTCGACGGGCACGTGCTCGGCGAGCCAGGACCGGTCCTCCTTCGCCCACGACTTGGGGGTTGCGATGACATAGGCCGCCATCGGGTGCTCCTCCTCGTCGAGCAGGCTCATCGCCCGGAAGGTCGCGACGTGGGCCTGGATGTGGTCCGGGTGTCCGTAGCCCCCGTCCTTGTCGTAGGTGACGACAACATCGGGACGGATCCGACGGAAGTGCTCGGCGACCCGGTCGGCGAGCTTGTCGAGCTTGGCGTTGATGAAGGCGTCCCGGCGTTGCCCGGACTCGGCGCCCGGCATACCGGAGTCTCGGTAGCGCGAGAGGCGACCCTTGGCCGGCCGCTCCCCCAGGACGGTGAACTGGACCCCCATCCGGCGCATCGCCTCACGCAGCTCCCCGCGCCGGTGCGGCCCCAAGGTGTCGTCTTGGTCGGCCGCGAGATGCCGCAGCTCGGTGGGGATGACCTCACCCTCCTCGCCGAGGGTGCAGGTGAGGACGTAGACCTCGTGGCCGGCTCGGGCGTAGTGCGCCATGGTCACGCCGGTGGCCAAGGTCTCGTCGTCGGGATGCGCATGGACGAAGAGGAGCCGTCGTGGCGCCGTCATGTCTGACTCCAGATTCGGGGTAGGTGAGGCACTACGGTATGTCGCTCAGGGGCCTGACCGCGACTAGGCCGAGATCCGCCGCGCCCGAGAGGGTCGAGACGGCATACCGCTGGACCAGTGGGCCGCGCAGGAGCAGGCGGGTGCGGGCCCCAAGCGGGATGACCACGGCCCGGCCCACGGCCAGCTCGTCGACCTCGGACCAGGCGACCTCACGGTCGGCCCGGTCGCGAACGGAGCGGGCCCGCTCGACGGCTGCGACGAGGTCCGGCTCCACGGCGCCATCGGATGGTGTCGTCGCCAGACCGAGCCCGAGCGCGGCCGGGACGACCGCCTCTCCGGAAAGCCAGGCCAGCCGGGTGGAGGCGAGGACGACGTCGATATCACCGGTCGACTTCGGGTCGAGCAGGCGCAGGCACTCGGCGGGAGACACCGGCACGACGACCACGTCGAACCCAGCCGACCGCCAGGTAGTGACCAGGGCCGCCACGCCGTCCTCGACCCCGGCACCCTCCGGAACAGCGAGCCGCACCGACACGGGCAGGGTGACCGTGGCCTCGCGCAGCAGCGCAGCGGCACCGGTCACGTCACCGCCGGGCGGCGCTCCGAGCGGGTTCGTCGGCGCGCGGCCGTCGACCCCCCACGGGATGAGACCGGTCGTGGGCTCGACCGCGCCGCCGCCGGCCCCGGCATACGCAGCGCGGTCCGTGGCGAGCGCAAGGGCACGCCGCACCAGCGGGTCGGCCAAAGCGGCACTGCGCGCGCGAACCCGGAGGTACTCCACGGTGCCCGCCGGAGCCAGCGCTCTGAGCCGGGCCAGGCCGGCGTTCGCCTCCACCGAGGCACGCGCGGCGGGGGGCACGCCGCGCACGGCCAGAGCGAAGCGGTCCTCGCCCTGAGGCGTCGACAGCCGCGCAAGGATCTCGGCGTCCGGCACCGACTCGACATAGCGGAAGGCCTCGACGTTCTGGTCGCGGACGGTGTCGACCAGTGGCCCCCAGTTGTAGTTCCGGGTGAGCTTGCCGCCCTGCCCCGGGTGCCACAGCCCCTCAAGGATGTACGGGCCGTCGGAGAAGACGGTGTACCGGTCGTCGGTCCGCTCGTCGATATCGCGCCGATAGGGCGCGAACTCCGGGAGGGTGAGCAGGTCGGGGAAGTCGGCGACGGCCTGGCGCAGCCGGAAGGTGACGATCCGGTCGGTGCAGACGATCGCCGCGTCGAAGCCTCGCTGGTTCGCGGTGTCCGTCGGCCCGGCGTACATCGGCTGGCCCGCCAGCGGCCCGCTCCCGTGCCGCGGGACGTCGAGCAGCTCGACGGCATACCGCGTGCCACCGGCGCGTTCGGCGTCGAAGCTGCGGCTGACGCCATACCGGACGTCCTCGCAGGAAACCTCCTTGCCGTCCTGCCACAGCGCCCCGTTGCGCAGCAGGAAGGTCCAGGTCAGCCCGCCGTCCGGGGTGGTCCCCGGACCGACCGAGAGGTCGCCCACGAGCGGGCCGGCGCCGGACTGCGGGCCAGTGCCACCTTCGAAGGCACCCACGGCGTATGTCGTCAGGGTCCGGACGAACAGCCGGCTCGCCAGCGTGGCATCGGCCGGGTCGGAAAGGCTCTGCGGGTCCCACGTCGACACGGTCCGGTTGTCGAGCAGGGTCACCGTCCCGCCGCGGCGGGCCTGTTCGGGGGTCTTGATGTCCGGGCCGGGGTTCGGCCGGGTCACACACGCGGTGAGGGCGACGAGACCGGCGAGCACGGCGCAGCACAAGGCCACCGCGCGGGAGGTCCTCGACCGGGCTCGTGTCGACCGCATCGGCGCCTCGGTCACCCCTGTTTGGCCGCCGAGCGCGCCCGGGCGGCGGTGCGGGCCCGCTCGATCTGGTCGAGGACCACCTTGCGGATCCGCACCGCCTGGGGGGTCACCTCGACACACTCGTCCTCGCGGCAGAACTCGAGGGACTGCTCCAGGCTGAGCACCCGCGGCGGGATGAGCCGCTCGAGCACCTCGGCGGTGGACGAGCGGATGTTCGTCAGCTTGCGCTCCTTGGTGATATTGACGTCCATGTCGTCGGCGCGGGAGTTCTCCCCGACGATCATCCCCTCGTACACCTCGGTCGTGGGGGACACGAACATCGTGCCCCGCTCCTGGAGGTTGAACATCGCGTATGACGTTGCAGCGCCCGAGCGGTCCGCGACGAGCGACCCCGTGGCGCGGGTCGAGATATCCCCGGCCCACGGCTCGTAGCCCTCGAAGACGTGGTGGGCGATCCCGGTGCCCCGGGTCTCGGTGAGGAACTCGGTCCGGAAGCCGATGAGCCCGCGACTGGGGACGAGGAACTCCATCCGCACCCACCCCGTGCCATGGTTCGTCATCTGCTCCATCCGGCCCTTGCGTGCGGCGAGCAGCTGGGTGACGGCACCGAGGTACTCGTCCGGGGCGTCGATGGTCAGCCGCTCGACCGGCTCGTGGACCTTGCCGCCGATCTCCTTGGTGACGACCTGTGGCTTGCCGACGGTCAGCTCGTAGCCCTCGCGGCGCATCTGCTCGACGAGGATCGCCAGCGCCAGCTCGCCTCGGCCTTGGACCTCCCAGGCGTCGGGACGCTCGGTCGGCAGGACGCGCAGCGAGACATTGCCGACCAGCTCGCGGTCGATCCGGTCCTTGACCAGGCGCGCGGTGACCTTGGCGCCCTTGACCCGGCCGGCCATCGGCGAGGTGTTCGTCCCGATGGTCATCGAGATGGCCGGCTCGTCGACGGTGATCCGCGGCAGCGGACGCGGGTCGTCGAGGTCGTCGAGGGTGTCACCGATGGTGATCTCGGGGATGCCGGCCACGGCGATGATGTCGCCCGGCCCGGCCTCCTCGGCGCTGGTGCGGTCCAGCGCAGAGGTGACGAGCAGCTCGCTGATCTTGACCCGCTGGACCGAGTGGTCGGCGTTCTTGATCCAGGCCACCTGCTGCCCCTTGCGGATGGTCCCGTGGTGGACCCGCAACAAGGCGAGCCGGCCGAGGTACTCCGAGGCGTCCAGGTTGGTCACGTGGGCCTGCAGCGGCGCCTCGTCGTCATACGACGGAGCCGGTATGGCGTCGAGGATGGTCGCGAAGAGCGGCTCGAGGTCGGGCCCGTCGGGCTGGCCGCCGTCCTGAGGGCGCGTCAACGAGGCGCGGCCGGTCTTTGCGGAGGCGTAGACGATCGGGAACTCGAGGTGGTCGAGGTGGTGCTCGGCGTCGTCGATGAGGTCCATGAAGAGCTCGTACACCTCGTCGACGACCTCGGCGATCCGGGCGTCGGGGCGGTCGACCTTGTTGATGCACTGGTTGACCGGCAGGTGCGCGGCAAGGGCTTTCCGTAGCACGAACCGGGTCTGCGGGAGGGGGCCCTCGGAGGCGTCGACGAGCAGGACCACGCCGTCGACCATCGACAGGCCGCGCTCGACCTCGCCGCCGAAGTCGGCGTGGCCGGGGGTGTCGATGATATTGATGGTGATGCCCTCGGGGTAGCCGGCGGCCGCCGCCGCCGCGCCGGCGTATCGCACCGCGGTGTTCTTCGCGAGGATGGTGATGCCCTTCTCGCGCTCGAGGTCGCCGGAGTCCATCGCTCGCTCGTCGACGTGGTCGTGGGCGCCGAAGGCACCGGTCTGCCAGAGCATCTTGTCGACGAGCGTGGTCTTGCCGTGGTCGACGTGCGCGATAATGGCGACGTTGCGTAGCTTGTTGTTCTGCATAGTCTGTCTCTCCTTCCTGCCGGCGGCAGGTGTATCTGAAATGAAAGTACCGCAATAACCTAAATAGTATATGCTGTTGTTTTTCCGATTGCAAGGTATTTCGCGGAATTTTTCACTTTTTTTGCACGCTCCTGCCGTTGACAGAGCCGCCCGGATGCGGTACAATGCAATCTGTACCCGCGCCTGTAGCTCAGCTGGATAGAGCGTCCGCCTCCTAAACATGAGATCAAGCGTATGCCTATTTTTTGATATTGTTTCATTTGCCCCAATAGCTCAGATGGATAGAGCGACCGCCTCCTAAAAATCGAATCGTTCGAATCCTGGAGCCCTGTAAAAGTGAATATTTTCTGTATAAGCCCCCGTAGCTCAGTTGGATAGAGCGGTCGCCTCCTAAGCGCACGGACATCAATTACCGATGGCACCGTTTTCCCTACAATTTGATATTCGTGCGCATGATTTGCGTCTGTAGCTCAGTTGG
>RRZU010253278.1_pt1 | contig 21122 bp, 17 predicted proteins | sample 2165561 | NCBI WGS metagenome assembly RRZU01 (sample SAMN10456909, study PRJNA506462) | wastewater metagenome | isolation source: wastewater sludge | place: USA: Moscow, Idaho | reverse complement strand
CACGACGGTGTGGGCGGCGCTGGGCGGACTGGACGTCCTCGTAAACAACGCCGGGATCAATATCCCGAGACTGCTGGTGGATCCGAAGGACCCGGAAGGTGAATTCGAACTGGACGAAGCGGTATGGAACAAGGTTCAGTCCATCAATCTGAACGGCGTATTCCTGTGTGCCCAGGCTGCGGCAAGACAGATGGTCGCGAAGAATGACGGCGTCATTATCAATATGTCATCGGAAAGCGGTCTTGAAGGTTCGGAAGGTCAGTCGGTATACGCGGCGACTAAGGCTGCGGTAAACTCGCTGACGAGAAGCTGGTGCAAAGAGCTCGGAAAGTACAACGTACGTGTCGTAGGCGTAGCTCCCGGAATTATGGAAGCCACGGGTCTTCGGACGCTGGCCTATGAATCGGCGCTCTCATATACGAGAGGGATTACGGTAGACGAACTCAGAGCCGGATACGCGAAGAAATCCGTAACGCCTCTCGGACGTTCCGGAAAGCTCAGCGAAGTCGCCAATCTGTGCATGTTCCTGGCAAGCGACAGAGGCGGATACATCGACGGAGTCACCTACAATGTGGCCGGCGGAAAGACCCGCGGTTAAGATTGTCCCCACAATCTTCTGCTTATTATATCAGAATAGATAACAGAATAAAAAAGCCGGACTCCCCGGTCCGGCGCAGGAAGCTTCGATTTCGGAGCTTCCTTTTTTATTTGCGTGATTTCCCGAAAAGGCGCTCCACAGCCGGCGTTATGGGAGCTGATACAGCAGCCCTCCAGTTAACTTACTGCTGCCGGCCTGCCTGCTCGAGATTGATAACCGCGTCCGTCAGTCTTGCGAAGTCCGCCGCGGTCAGCTTTTCCGCCCGGATCCCCGGCGAGATCTCCGCCGCGTCCAGCGCCTGCAGCAGCGTTTCCTTCGGATAGCCCGAATTCTGGGACAGCGAATTGATAAGCGTCTTCCTGCGGTTCGCAAAGCCGGCCTTGACGAGCTTGAGGAACAGCTTCTTGTCCGTCTTATGCTCCGGACCTTCCACCGTTTTTTTCGTCAGCGAAATCACCACCGAATCCACCTTCGGCTTCGGCATGAAAACGCCGGCCGGCACATTGAATTCCGGCTCGATGTCCGCGTAGTACTGGGCCGCGATGGACAGCGCCCCGTAGGCCTTCGTTCCCGGAACGGCGCACAGCCGTTCTCCGACCTCCTTCTGGACGAGGAAGGTCATCCGGGAAAACGGGATGTCCGATTCCAGAAAGCCCATGATCACCGGCGTCGTGATGTAATACGGCAGGTTCGCCGCAATCTTGACGGATTTTTCATCCGCCAGCAGCTTCTGAAAATCAAGCTTCAGAATATCCGCGTTGATCAGTCCGACATTCGGAAGATCCGACAGCGTCCCCATCAGGACCGGGATCAGCTTCTTGTCGATTTCCACCGTATAGACCTGCCCCGCCCGGGCGGCCAGCTCTCTCGTCAGCGTCCCTAGTCCGGGGCCAACCTCAAGTACCGTATCCTCCGGGCCGACATCCGAAGCCTCGGCGATCTTCGTGACGATATTTTCGTCGATCAGAAAATTCTGTCCGAACTGCTTTGCGAAATGCAGATCATTCTCCTGCAGGATCGCTCCGATCACCGTCGGTGACGTCAGCTTCTGTTTCAGAGGCGTCTGCCCACTGATATACGGGCGGATCACCGGCTCTTCCTGTATCTTGCTCATCTTTATTCCTCTTATCTGCCATATCGGCCAGGAGCGCGGTCAGCGCTTCTCTCGTATTCAGCGACGGTTTCTCGTATACGCAGTACAGCAGATAACGCAGGACCTCGCCGATCTCTTCGTATGCGTACCCGAATTTTTTGACGATGGAACCCGACATATTCAGCTCGCTCATCAGCAGCGGTTCGTTGGCCGCGTAGATCTCCCGGATCCTGAAGCGGCCGCGCTGAGCTGCCGAAAGCATTTCCGGATCCTCCCGTTCGCCCGCAAGCTCCTCCTGCAGCGACGTCAGAAGATCGATTCCCTCGATCCCGAGCTTCGCCGCCGCCGATTTAAACGGAATGCTTCCGGAATCCACCGTGATCTCAAGACAGTCTCCCATCGCCGTTACCTGCGCGCCGGTCTTTCCGGGATAGCGCATGGCGGATAGAAACCTGATCCGCTGTTCCCTCGTCATCCACGTCGTCAGCGAAAGGAGCCTGACATTCAGCTTCTCCGGCAGGTACAGACAGCGCGCAAAGGTGTCGACAAGCGTTTCTTCCGGCGGAATCTGAACGCCCGGCAGAATGCGATTGAGCAGGGACGGATACAGCCCGGTCCGCACCAGCAGATAGCCTCCCCAGTTTACCTTCGGCGCCAGCAGGAGCTTATTCAGTTCGACCTGAAGCCTTTCAGGCGCAACCTGAGACGTATCGGGATCGAAGTCAAGACTCATCCGGGTCTTCGAATCGAGCTCGAAGGCTTTCTCGGCGGCGAAACGGACGCATCGCCAGGTCCTGAGTCTGTCTTCGGCGAATCGCTTCACAGGATCTCCGACTGTCCGGATCACGCCGTTCTGAAGATCCGCCAGACCGCCGACACGATCGAAAACCGAGCCGTAGCGGTCCATATACAGCGCGTTGACCGTAAAATCCCGTCTGAGGATATCTTCTTCGACAGTCGCGCCGAAGCTCACCGAATCGGGACGACGTCCGTCCGTGTACTGATTGTCTGTCCGGTACGTCGTGATCTGAAATTCATCCGAACCCAGCAGGACCGTCACAGTTCCGTACCGCTTTCCGATCTGAACAGTCCTGTCAAACCACTGCTCGACCTCCTCGGGGAGCGCGTCTGTTGTCAGATCCCAGTCGGACGGCTCCGTGCCCAGAAGAAGATCCCGGACGGCTCCGCCGACCACATATAGTTCTTTATACTGCCGTTCAAAAACCGTGAACAGATATTCGAGCTTTTCACGGACTGTCAGGATATCGAAGACAGCTTCATTTTCATTCGTACTCATTAAACCTCTTCCGAGTCTGGTTTTTCTGCTTCCTGCCCCTTCGTTTTTCTGCCTGAATAAACGACGATATGTTCGCCGCTTTCCACTGCTTCAAGAACTGCGGTCTCCGCGCTCCGGACAAACTGAGACAGCGTATCCGTTTTACCTGGATAACGGGTGATCCCGATCCTGACGTCCGGTGAAATTCTCCGTCCGCGGATCGTCACCTTTTCGGACAGAACCTTCAGAACGGCTTCGGCAGTCTGCCGCGCCTCGTCTTCAGTCCTGTTCGGCAGAAAAATATAAAAACGATCTCCGCCGTCATGGGCGAGCAAAACGCCGGATCCCAGACAGCGTTTCAGACGTGCCGCCTGAGTCGCCACATACTTGACGGCGGCTTCTCTGCCCGCACTGTGGCTGACATCGGCCGCGCCGTACAGCAGAATGCTGATAAGCGCCATGCTCCGGTCCGATCTGTAGCGGTTCTTAATAAAATACCGCGAAACCTCGCCTTCAAACTTCTCAATATTCGGAAGCTGCGTTTCGGGAACATTTTCCGCCTTATATTTAAGACGGCGGCGGGAAAGCTCGCTCTGAGTCAGGTCGAGACCGATGCAGATCGTAAGCTCCCGCTGATCTGTCGTCGTGAATCTGGACAGACTCCACCGGATGCTCCGGCTTCCGAACTGAGAGGTCGGAAGGTCTGAAATCCCGGTGAAATAATGCTTTCTTGAAAACCGGTTGATGCCTTCTGTGCTCACGCTGCCGAAATAGTCCTTTGCCGGCTGTCCGACGAGTTCCGTTTCGCTCTTTCCCGTTAGCTCCGTCAGACAGGAATTGACGAGAACGATCTTGTCTTCGCTGTCCGTGACAAAAACGAGGATATCGGAATGATCCAGAATCGCCTTCGACAGATTGCGCTCATAATTCAGACTGTTCTCAAGAGAAACGACCTCCGTAACATCCTGCATAAACCCTGTCGTTGACAGCAGATTGTTATGACGGTCGAAGGTATGACGGATTCTGAGCATGATCTTTCGTTCTTCTCCGGCATGCGTCCTGAGCCTGAGCATCTGATCCACCGGCTTCTGATCCTGGAAAGCCGCGACAAACGCCCGGTTGCCCGAATTCTGATCCTCCGGCAGGATCATCTGATACATGAAGTCGAGGTTGGGCTTGACCGCATTGACCTCGTATTCGAGGATGCTGTACAGTCCCCTCGACCAGGTGACCTTTTTCGATTCGTTTGTCAGCTCCCAGCATCCGATCTTACCGAGACTTTCAAGCTCGCTGATCTTTTCCTTCTGTTCCTTCTGATAGGAGACCTCCGCGAGCTGTTCCTGAATATCTTTCGCGACTACCAAAAAGACTTCGCGTCCGTCGCGGGCATAACGGCGTATCTGAACCTGATGCGGAACCAGCTTTGAGCCGCGCTGAAGCTCCACGGTTTCCGAAAATATCTTGTCCTTCGAGACAGTCTGCGCGATCCGGTCCTTCATCATCGCGAACTCTTCGATAGACTGCATCCTGAGCAGGCTCGCGCCGATAAGCCTGTTGCGCGGGCGCGCCAGAAAATCGGCGCCGCTCTTGTTGATCCATTCGATCCGGCTGTCCGCATCGACGAAAATAACGATTTCCGATACCGTATCGAGAACGGTATCTCTGAGACTGCGCTCGTACGCAGTCTCGCGTTCCTCGTCTTCCATCCGTTTTCTGTTCCTGTATAAAATGACGCAGACAACCGCCAGGGCAATCGCGACGATCAGAATGACCGACGAAAAAATCCCGACGAAATCATCGAGCATATAAGCGTTCATGGCTACCTCGCTGCAGCTGAATTTTCTTTCTTTATTCTATCAGTATAAATTCTATTCGTATAATTCCTGTGATCAGTTTCATTTTATCAGTATTCTGTCAGATGTCACCCGTCTGCGGCTGTGTCGGAGCAGACTCGCGAAAGCCGTACCTATGCTAAAATAGAGAGACAGACTCATATTGAACGTAATATATGAAAATGATAAAATTGAATTCCACTTTAGTGTTTTAACGTAATAAACCAAAACGGCGTACGCCGGGAAGCAGAGGAGCAAATGCTGGCGAACTATACGATCGACGGATTTGAAAACATACAGTACCAGGGTTTCGGAAGACTCAGATTTATCGAAAACCTTCTGACGGATCTTTACGCGAATTTCGGCTACTGTCAGGTCGAAACACCGACCTTCGAGGCCTACGATTTTTATGCCAATGAAGATTCCATCAACAGCGACGACCTGTTCAAGCTCGTCTCAAGCACGGGCAAGGTCCTTGCGCTCAAGCCGGATGCGACACTTCCGATTGCCAGGATGGCCGCGATCAATCATCACGATCCTGAAGAAATCATCAAGTTCTCGTATCTGACGAACATCTACCGGGATTTTTCCGCTCCCGAGATCCAGAAAAAAGAAACGACCCAGGCCGGAATCGAATACTTCGGCAATCAGTCTCCCGAATGCGACGGAGAAGTCATCGCCCTTGCGATCCTGTCCCTGAAGCTTGCGGGCGTCGAAGATATCCATATCGACCTCGGCAACGTCGGCTTCATCAACGAGCTGCTGGGTGTGCTGGATCTGGATCCGGATCAGAAGCAGCGTCTCTTCCGGTATATCGAAAATAAGAATATCGGAGATATTCGGGATTTTCTTAAAAAAACGGATATTCCCGAAAAATACAAAAAGATAATCCTGACTCTGCCGCGTCTGTACGGAGAACCGGAAAAGATCTTCGGTCAGATGAGGGGGCTCGCCGTCAATCCCGCGATGTCGGCGGCTGTGGATCATCTGAGCGCGGTCTACGCGCATCTTGAAGAGCTCGGCCTTTCACAGTACGTTCAGTTCGATCTCGGCTTTACGAACAATATGAACTACTATTCGGGAACCATCTTCAAGGGCTACATCGAAAGCTTCGGCGAGCCTGTCATCAGCGGCGGACGATATGACACGATGAGCGCCCGTTTCGGAATCGAGAGGCCGGCCTGCGGGTTCGGCATAGACCTGCTTCGTCTGATGGACTATCTCGAAAAGAACGAGCTGATCCCGGAACAGGCCCACGCGAAAAGCGTCGTGCTGTACCGGCCTGAAGAAAAGCCGGCGGCTTTCCTCTTCAGCTCCGAAAAGAGACGGTCAGGCTCTGCGGAAATGTTCTCGCTCAAGGAAATCGGCGCGCAGGATATGGTCCGCAAGATCCTGAAGAACCCCCATTACAAAACCGCGGATATCTGGCTGCTCGATCACGGCCTGTTCCGTTGGGATAACGACCGCTTCGCACCCGCGGACGCGGAGAACAGCGCGCTGTACCAGAAATCGGGAGAAGTCAGATGAACGATACCCCACAGATCAGACTTGCGCTCGCAAAGGGGCGCGTCGCGAAAGTCGCGATAAATCTTCTCGAGAAGATCGGCTGGAGCTTTCCGGACTATTCGCCGGGCAGCCGTAAGCTCGTCTTCGAAGACAGCACCGGAAGGCTCGCGTTCTTTCTCGTAAAATCTCCCGACGTCCCGACCTATGTCGAAAAAGGAACGGCGGATCTCGGGATCGTCGGACGAGACGTCCTGATGGAACATCCGGCGAAGGTTTATGAAATGCTCAATCTGGATATCGGCCGCTGCCGCATGTGCGTGGCCGGCTATCCCGGAACCACCTTCAGCTACAACCGGAAGCTGACCGTCGGTTCAAAATATATCAATATAGCCAAGCAGTATTTCGACAGCATCGACCAGCCGGCCGATCTGATCGAGATCAACGGCTCCGTGGAGCTGGCTCCCGTACTCGGCCTGTCCGACGTCATTGTCGACATCGTCGAAACCGGAGACACGCTGCGCGAAAACGGACTCGACGTCCTGACGACGATCTGCGAGATCAGCTCCCGTCTTATCGTCAATCAGGTGAGCCTGAAGACCAAGACAGACGCGATTCTGCCCGTCATCGAAGCGTTCGAACAGGCGGAAAGCGGCGACTGAGAGGAACACATGAAAATATACAGCTACGAACAGGCCCGGGACGACCTTGACAGGATCCTGAGCCGGGAAGGCGATCCGGGCGAAGGCGTCGGCGGGATCGTCTCCGATATCATCACAGACGTACGGCGGCGCGGCGACGCGGCCCTCGTCGATTATACGAAGAAATTCGACGGCGCGGAAATCGACTCGCTCCGGGTCACTCCCGAAGAAATCGCGGAAGCGCGGGCCCAGCTCGGACCCGAACTGCTCACAGCCTACGAGGATGCGGCAGCCAATATCCGCAGCTTCCACGAAAAACAGCTGGAAGAGACCTGGACCTACGAAGCCAGACCCGGCGTAACGCTGGGCCAGAAAATCACGCCGCTGCGCAGAGCCGGCATCTACGTTCCCGGCGGCAAGGCGTCTTATCCTTCCACCGTCCTGATGAACGCGATTCCCGCGTCGGTAGCCGGCGTCTCTTCCATTGCGATGACGACTCCGCCGGACCGCAGCGGTAAGATCGACGCCCACATCCTGGCGGCTGCGGACATTGCGGGCGTCACCGAGATCTACAAGGTCGGCGGCGCACAGGCGATCGCGGCTCTCGCCTCCGGCACTGAAAGCGTCGCACCCGCGGACAAGAACACGGGCCCCGGCAACATCTTCGTCGCGACCGCAAAGCGCGAGGTGTTCGGAAAGGTCGCGATCGACATGATCGCCGGTCCCTCGGAGGTCCTCGTTATTGCGGATGAAACCGCGGAGCCCGCATGGGTCGCAGCGGATCTGCTGGCTCAGGCAGAGCATGACGAAATGGCGATGCCCATCCTGATCGCGCTGGATCCCGATCTGCCAAACAAGGTGATCAAAGAAGTGGACAGACAGCTTACCGAAGATATTTCACGGGGAGCGATCGCATCCGCGTCTGTCAGGGACTACGGCTTTATTTTCACGGCCGATACTCTCGAACAGGCCTTCGAACTGGCGGACGCCGTCGCGCCCGAACATCTCGAACTGGCGATCAAAGAACCCGAAAAGTATGTGGACAGTGTTCACAACGCAGGTGCGATCTTTATCGGAGAATTTACGCCCGAACCGGCCGGCGACTATTTCGCGGGTCCCAACCACACGCTCCCGACATCGGGAACGGCGCGTTTCTCGTCGCCGCTGGGCGTCTACGATTTTCTGAAGCGGACGTCTCTGCTCCGTTATGACAGCGGCGCGATACGCCGGGAAGGTCCGGAAATCGTCGCGTTTGCCAAATCCGAAGGACTCGACGCTCACGCCAGATCGGTGGAAAGGAGGCTTGCGGACTGATGCGTAATTTTACACGAAAAAATGTCGTTTCACTGGAAGCCTACAAACCTGAGCCTCAGCAGGCGAAAGCGGTTCTGAACGCAAACGAAAACCCCTATAATCTGCCTCCGGCAGTCGCGGAAATAATCGCCGACAGAATCCGTCAGCTGGATTTTAACCGCTACCCGGATCCGGGCGCCTCGGAGCTGACGAAGGCCGCCGCAGATTTCTGCGGCGTCCCTCCCGATAAGATCATCTGCGGGAGCGGTCTCGACGAAATCCTGATGATCATGACCGAAGCCTTTGTCGGACCGGACGATACGGTGGTCACCCACAAGCCCGGTTTTTCAATGTACGACATCTGGACTCAGATCGCGGGCGGAAGCTTCATCTCCGTCTTCGACAAACCCGACGGCAGCATCGACGTGGACGGTCTCATCGAAGAAGCGCGGGACAACTGCGCGAAAATCGTCTATGTCTGCTCTCCCAACAATCCGACCGGATACCGGATGCCCGCCGGCGAGATCGTACGTCTTCTCGAAGAAACGCCGTCGCTGATCGTCCTTGACGAAGCCTATGTGGACTTCGCGGACGGCTCTCTGGTCCGGATGACGGACGACTGGGAAAACCTCGTGGTCCTGAGAACCCTGTCGAAGGCCTTCCGTCTTCCCTCCGCCCGCTGCGGCTGGGCGGTGGCAGACCCGCGCATCATCGACGCGATGTTCAAGGTCAAGGGACCGTATAACCTGAACGCACTCACGCAGATCGCAGCCCGGACAGTTCTGGAAAACGCGGATCAGATTCTTGACAAGGTCCCGGAAATTATCGATTCGCGCGAGGATATGACCGCTTTTCTGCAGAAATATCCGCAGATCACCGTCTATCCCTCCTCCGCGAACTTTATCTACTTTAAAACGAAGGACGCGCCCGAGCTTCAGCAGTGTTTTATCGACAGCAGCGTCCTGACTAAATATTTCAAATCCGATTACGCGTTCAGACTATCTATCGGAACGCCGGCGGAAAATGAAGCCGTCAAAAAAACGGTCATCGACCTGTACGGAGAAAAAAAATGACACGCATCGCACAGATCAAACGAAAGACAGCTGAAACGGATATCGACGTAACTCTTAACCTGGACGGCGCCGGCAAGTCGGATATCGACACCGGGATCGGCTTTTTCGATCACATGCTTACCCTGTTCGCAGCACACGGCATGTTCGACCTGACCGTCAAGGCGGAGGGCGACGACGTCGACAACCACCATGCGGTCGAAGATATCGGAATCTGTCTCGGACGCGCGTTTTACGAATCTCTCGGAGACAAAAAGGGAATCACGCGCTACGCGTTCACATTCACGCCGATGGACGAATCCCTCGCCCGTATCGCGGTCGACATCTCGGGAAGATCGGCCCTCGTCTACGATGTGCCCCTGAACAGAGAATTTATCGGCGCCCTTGAAACCGAAATGCTCGAAGAATTCTTCATCGCGTTTACAGACAACGCGAAAATCGCGCTGCACATCAAGAACGAATACGGCCGCAACGCGCATCATATCGTAGAAGGCGTCTTCAAGGGCTTCGGCCGGACGCTGCGTGAAGCCGTCAGACTTCAGGCAGGCTCGAACGCCGTTCCCAGCACGAAGGGGGTCATCGAATGAGCCTCGAAAAGAAGATCGCGATTATCGACTACGGCGCAGGCAATCTGAAGAATGTCGAAACAGCGCTGCGGGAAACCGGAATCACCGGAATCATCACGGCCGATCCTCTGGTTATCGACGATTCCGACGCGATTATCCTTCCCGGGGTCGGCGCCTTCCGCGACGCGATGAACCGCCTGAACGAATCGGGACTGACCGATATCATCGACAGGAATGTCAGACGCGGCAAGCTGTTCCAGGGAATATGTCTGGGCATGCAGATGCTCTTCGACTCTTCCTCTGAGGACGGTCTTACGGCGGGTCTGGGCTACATCCCAGGCACCGTCGAGCTGATGGAGCCCGAAGGGCTCAAGATCCCCCATATGGGCTGGAACGAGCTGGTTGTCTGTCATCCGGAGGATCCCTTTATGAAGGGTGTCGAAACCGGCGAGTACGTCTATTTCGTCCACTCGTACCGGGCGGTTCCCGCGTTCTTTGACGACAATGTTCTGGCCTACGCGGAATACGGCATGAAGGTGCCGGCTGTTGTCAGAAAAGACAACGTGATCGGAACACAGTTTCATCCTGAAAAAAGCGCCGCTGCCGGCGCGAAGTTTCTGAATAATCTGAAGGAGCTGATCGTATGATCGTACTTCCAGCAATAGACCTGAAGGACGGCAGATGTGTCCGTCTTCTGCAGGGTAAAAAAAAGAAAGAAACAGTCTACAGCGACGATCCGGCCGCTATGGCGGCTAATTTCGAAAAGCTCGGCGCAGAGTATCTGCATATCGTGGATCTGGACGGAGCGTTCGAGGGATCTCCCCAGAACCTGCCGGTTATTGAGCAGATCGTATCGACTATCGGCATTCCCGTCGAACTCGGCGGGGGCATCCGCGACATGGACACCGCAAAGCGCTATCTCGATGCCGGCGTAAGCCGGATCATCATCGGGACAAAGGCTGTCGAGGATCCTGACTTTATCGAATCGCTGATCAGCAGATGGGACGACAGGGTCGCGGTCTCTCTCGACGCGAAGGACAGCATCGTCTGCACGAAGGGCTGGACTGAATCCAGCGATATCGAAGTGCTCGAAGCGGCGTCCCGTCTGGAAGCTGTAGGACTGTCTACGCTGATTTATACGGATATCTCGAAGGACGGAATGCTTTCCGGTCCCAATATGAAAATGCTCGAAATTCTGAACCGCGGACTCCGCGGCATGAACGTTATCGCCAGCGGCGGTGTCGCCTCCGAACAGAATCTTCTCGATCTCGAATCGATGAACCTGTACGGCGCGATCACCGGCAAGGCTGTCTACGAAGGTAAAATCGATCTCGGCAGATTTCTGAAAGAACAGAGGTCCAGAGATGCTCGCTAAGCGGATCATCCCGTGCCTCGACGTCGACGACGGCCGCGTCGTCAAGGGCAGGAAGTTCAAGGAGATCCGCGACGTCGCGGACCCTGTGGATCTCGGAAAGCGCTATTCGGAAGAAGGTGCCGACGAGCTTGTCTTTTACGACATCACGGCTTCTCATCAGAAACGCGGCATCTTCCTCGATGTCGTCGAACGGGTCGCCGAAAACGTGCGTATCCCGTTTACGATCGGAGGCGGTATCTCGTCGCCTGAGGACTTCAGGAAGGTCCTGCTGGCCGGCGCGGACAAGGTCTCCGTCAATTCTTCCGCCGTGAAGGATCCGGAGCTCATCTCCGAAGCGGCCCGCCGCTTCGGAAGCCAGTGCGTCGTCCTGTCCATCGACGCGAAGCGAAACGGACAGGGCTCCTGGGACGTGTTTGTCAACGGCGGACGCGACAACACCGGGATCGACGCGGTGGAATGGGCTCAGCGGGGACAGAATCTCGGCGCCGGAGAAATCTGCATCAATTCCATCGATACTGACGGGGTCAAGGACGGCTTCGACCTCGATCTGAACCGGACCCTCTCGCAGAAGCTGACGATCCCGATTATCGCCTCCGGCGGCGCGGGTCAGATGAGCCATTTCGCGGACGTTCTCGAAGTCGGAGCGGACGCGGCGCTTGCGGCGTCGGTGTTTCATTACGATGAAATTCCGATCCCCGATCTCAAGGATTATCTGGCGCAGCGCGGACTGCCGGTGCGCCGCGTGAAGAAAGGCAGAAAGTGACAGAAGAACAGAAACAGCTCGTCGAAGAGCTTAAATTCGATAAGAACGGACTGATTCCATGCATCGTACAGGATTATTCCACTCGACAGGTACTGATTCTCGCGTATATGAATAAAGAATCGCTGACGATGACCCTGGAAAGCGGACGGGTCACATTCTGGTCCAGAAGCCGCAGCGAGCTGTGGACAAAAGGCGAAACCTCGGGCAATTTCCTGACCCTTGTCTCTCTGGAATACGACTGCGACGAAGACACTCTTCTTGCCGAAGTTATTCCGGCAGGTCCGGCCTGCCATACCGGAAACACCTCGTGCTTCTACCGCACGCTATGGTCGAACCCGCAGCTCGATCTCGGCAACAGCTCGATTTTGTGCGAAATCGAACAGACCATCCGCGAACGCATCGAAAACCCGGAAGAGGGCTCGTATACGAACTATCTGCTGTCCGAGGGAACCGATAAGATCTGCAAGAAGGTCGGCGAAGAAGCGACGGAAACCGTTATCGCGGCGAAGAACGAAGATCCTGACGAGATCGCCTCGGAAGCCTCCGATCTGCTGTACCACCTCGCGGTGCTGCTGGCGGACGCGGACATCGGCTACGACGATCTGTACCGGACGCTGACGAAGCGCCACGGAAAGAAGTCGGAAATCAAGCGCCTCGGAAAAGCCAAGCGCGGAGAAATCTGAGTATTACGAAAATAACGATAAGCAGCAGACCGGACGTTCAATCCGGCCAATCGAAAAAGCCGGTCCCGAGGGACCGGCTTTCGATGTTTTATTGTCAGCCTCTGCGGCTTCGATTACGTTGTTTAAGCTTATTTCTTCGGATAGAATCCTGACGGAGCTTCAGACAGATTGATCATGATGTTCTTGATCTGTGAGTAGTGTTCGAGCATGATCTTATGGGTTTCACGTCCGATACCGGAGTTCTTGTATCCGCCGAAGGGTGCGCCTTCAGGAATCTGATTGTAGGTGTTGACCCACATACGTCCTGTTTCGATCGCTCTTGCAACACGCAGCGCCTTCGTGATGTCCTGTGTCCAGACTGCGCCGCCGAGACCGTATACGCTGTCGTTTGCCATCTTGATAACGTCGGCTTCATCCTTGAACTTGATGACGACCGCTACAGGTCCGAAGATTTCTTCCTGGCATACTCTCGCATCCGGTCCTACGTTCGTGATAAGCGTCGGAGCCATGAAGGAGCCCTTGCCGAATTCGCCGTCTGTGATCGCCTTGCCGCCGCATGCGATGGTCGCGCCTTCTTCTTTCGCGATATCGATGTAGCTTAAGATCTTGTCCAGCTGACGCTTGTTGATCTGCGAACCCATCTGAGTCTGCGGATCAAGCGGCATGCCTACCTGAACAGCTTCGAAAGCCTTGACCGCGTCCGCGACGAATTTATCGTAGATATCTTCCTGAACGAAGACTCTCGAGCCTGCGCAGCAGACCTGGCCCTGATTGAACAGGATACCGAGCTGCAGGCCGTCGATCGCCTGATCCCAGTTGCAGTCGTCAAAGAAGATGTTTGCGGATTTGCCGCCGAGTTCGAGGGTAGCCGGGATGAGTTTGTCGGCTGCCGCCATCGCGACGTTCTTCCCGACTTCTGTCGAGCCTGTGAACGCGAGTTTTCTGAATCCCGGATTGTCCAGGATATACTGGCCGCACTTGGAGCCGGAGCCCGTTACGACGTTGAATACGCCGGCCGGAATAACGTCCTGAACGAGACGTGCAAATTCGAGAACTGACAGAGAGGTGTCGCTTGACGGTTTAAAGACCGTGCAGTCGCCTGCCGCGAGAACCGGAGCAAGCTTCCATGCAGCCATCAGGAACGGGAAGTTCCACGGTACGATCTGTCCGACAACCCCGATGGGTTCGTGCAGGATAATCGACAGGAACTGTTCGTCGAGAACGGAAGCGCTGCCTTCATCCGCAAGCAGTGCGCCTGCGAAATAACGGAAATGCTTCGCTGACAGCGGAATATCGATCGCCATCGTTTCACGGATCGGCTTGCCGTTATCCATCGATTCGACGGTTGCAAGCAGTTCTGTGTTTTCGTCGATAATGTCGGCAACCTTGTTCAGGATCGCGGCACGTTCCGACGGCGTCGTCTTCTTCCATGTGTCAAATGCTTCCCATGCTGCGTCAACAGCATCCTGTACGTCTCCTTCAGTCGCCTGAGCGCAGGTGGAAAGGACTTCGCCCGTTGCAGGTGAGGTCGCCGTAAAGGTCGCGCCGTCACTAGCCGGTTTCCATTTTCCGCCGATGAACAAGCCGTATTCGCCGAGTAATTCAGGTTTCATTGTTTTCTCCTTGAGAATTAAAACAAGGCCAGGTAAACGTTACATACTCATCTACTATCAATTGTAAGTCGGTTGCTGATCCGCTGGAACGGTTCGGTCAGGCTTGACATGCCTCATCTACTATCAATTGTAAGTCGGTTGCCTCAGGAAAAAAAGATAAATAAAAAAATAACAGGCTGTAAACATCACCCGGTAAACGGGCCATGAACAGCCTGCAATTTGTTGTACACTTCTGATACTTTTTAAAAACTGTTTTTATAGTTATTTTTTGTAAATACGCAGGCCCTTCGGATACTTGTTTTTGATCGTACCGGCGCTGGCCTTTCCGAAGCCTGCAGGATAACCGTCGTACAGCATCAGCGTCCACCCGTTCGGAACAGCTTCGGACGGCCTGATCTCTTCGCCCTTCAGATAGGACCAGAGCTCGTCCTCGTCAAGCTCCGTCGACGAGAGAACATCTTCCCTGCGCAGAGCCATCGCCAGAGCGTGAGACGGCTCGAAGCGGCCTTTTTTAAACGTTCCGAGCTCGAGTCCGGGACGAAGGACCTTGAGTCCCGACAGCACAGCCCCGTCTATATGATCCGGAAATGCCCACAGACGGTCGCCGCTCAGATACAGGTTCTCGTATACCTTATCCGGCATAAACGCGCTTCTGAAGGCCTCGTAGTCTGCGAGATCACGTTTTGAAGCCTTCCTGTACGCGGACTTTGTCTTCTTCTTTCCGCCGGAGGAGGGTCTGTCTCCGCTGCCTGCAGTCTTCGTAAACCGGGCGACGTAATGACCTTCGCCTTCCGACAGATGCGGGTAAACATGGATATCCGGAGACTGCTCCGTTTCTGTCGACGGCGGCGCATAGACGCCCTCGAATGAGAGCGGCTCCGCCCGGTACCTGCCTGTCCGGACCAGAAACTCTGAAATCTCTTCGTTTTCCTCGGGAGCGAAGGTACACGTGGAATACACCAGCGTTCCGCCCGGCTTTAACAGCCTGTCGACGGTTTCGAGAATATTTTTCTGACGGGCCGCGCAGGCAGCCGGGCGCCCGGGTGTCCATTCGAGAGTGACATCCGGATCCTTCCTGAACATTCCCTCTCCGCTGCACGGAGCGTCGACGAGGATCCTGTCAAACTTTTCATAGAAAGCGGGCACCAGCCGTTCCGGAAACTCATTCAGAATCACGGCGTTCGGTATCCCCATCCGTTCGATATTCGACGCGAGGATGCCCGACCGGGACTTGACGAGCTCGTTCGAAACGAGGGTGCCGGAGCCCCGGGTAAGGCTTGCGATCTGCGTGCTTTTTCCGCCGGGCGCTGCGCACAGGTCGAGAATCAGCTCGTCCGGTTCAGGCGCCAGCGCCTGGGCGGGCAGCATAGCCGACGGCTCCTGGGGATAATAGAGTCCCGTATAGTAATACGGATTCTTTCCGGGTCTGGCATCGTTGTCGATATAGATGCCTTCGGGACACCACGGAATCGTATCGGCTTTGAAATCCTCCGGCAGCTTTTCGAGAAGCTCTTCTCTGTCAGTCTTCAGAAGATTCGCCCGGATTCCCTTCCTGGCCTGTTCGCCGTACGACGCGAGGAAATCCCCGTAGCCGTTACCGAGCAGCTTCTTCATCCTCCCGAGAAAGGCTTCAGGGAGCGTGTGCTTTTCCATGCTGGCCTCGCTTTCAGTGGCTCTGACGGCTGTTCTGCCTGTTCTGCGAGCCGTTCTGGCGACCCTGCGAACCGTTCTGGCGTCCCTGCGAACCGTTTTTCACCTTCGCAAAGATCATCCTGCCTGCCGATGTCTGAAGGACGGACGTAACGAGCACGTCTACCTGACGGCCGATCTGATCTCTGCCGTTTTCGACGACGATCATCGTGCCGTCTTCCAGATATCCCACCGCCTGATCCTGTTCCTTGCCGTTTTTGATAAGCAGGACCTTCATTTCTTCTCCGGGCAGAACCACGGGCTTGACCGCGTTGGACAGCTCGTTGATGTTGAGCACCGAAACACCCTGTACGGTCGCAACCTTGTTCAGGTTAAAATCGTTGGTCAGGATCTTCCAGCCGTTGTTCTTAGCCATACGGACCAGCTTCGAGTCGACATCGTTGAGATCGTCGTAGTCTTCCTCGAGAATGATGATATTCGCCTTGTTATCTTCCTGCATCTGGTTGATGATATCCAGACCCCTGCGTCCCTTGCTGCGCTTGAGATCGTCCGCGGAATCCGAGATGGTCTGCAGCTCGTTCAGTACGTATACCGGTATGAGCAGCGTTCCTTCGAGAAATCCTGTCTTGACGAGATCGCCGATACGTCCGTCGATGATGACGCTCGTATCCAGCAGCTTGGGCGCCGTATAATCTTTCTTTTTATATGACTTCTTCGACGGAAGCTGTTCCTTCTCGGCTGTACGCGCGGCTCTGTTTTTCTGAATAATCGCATTCAGCTCGTCCGCCCGCTTGTACGGGATCATGAAGCCCATGTAGCCGAGCAGCAGATACGTCGGGATTGAAAGCACGAGACGTACCCACAGGATCGGTATCTGATAGAACGCAGTGCTGATGAGCATCGCCAGCAGCAGACCCAGGATGAGCCCGACTACCGAGGTCCAGATATCGATGAGACGGACCTGATTCAGGTTCTCTTCGACCTTGCTCGTGATAGCCTGCATAATTCGGACAATAACAGGAAAGATTAAATAAAAGATAATGGCAAAAGCAGCCATCATAACGATATAGTCGACAGCCTGGCTGTGAACCGGAATTAACTCCAGATAATTCGTAGAATTGAGCAGGTACTGAGTCGAGGGAATCGCAATGATGATTCCGATAAAAACGAAAGCATATCTTAAGATTTTCTGCAGCATATTTTCACCCCCTTTCCTTATTATTCGGCACGGCGGGGCCGCCGTACTAAATAACTATGATAACGGCTGTATTATAACATTAATTCATAACGGAACGATTCTATTCGATAAAGGTCTTCCGTCTTCAAAAAAGAAAAAAGACCCGCAAGGGTCTATTGATCTTCGGAAGAGCCTTCAGCAGAGCCGACTGCTTCGTCAATCATTTTAAAAGCTTCCTCTTTGGTCATGTCTTTGACGAGAACCATCTCTGAGATGAGAAAATTTCGCGCCGAACTCATCATTTTCTTTTCGCCTGTCGAAAGACCCTTGAGTCTGTCCAGAAGCATCAGGTTCTTGACGACGGACGCGACTTCGAAAATATCGCCCGACTTCATAATTTCCATATTGTCCTGGTAGCGCTTGCTCCAGTTGCTGTTCATCTTGCCCATATCGCCGGATAGCGATTTAAGCATTTCATCGATGACTTCAGGTTCGACGATCCGTCTCACACCGATTTCTTCCGTTTTGTCCACCGGAATCAGTATTTCCATTCCTTCTGAGACAATATCCAGCAGGTAATACTTCTGATCGGTATCGAAAATTTCGAGTTCCTCGATTTTCTTAACGATACCGGCGCCGTGCATTGGATAAACGATTTTATCTCCTACTTGATACATATAAATACCTCAGTTCATTTCGCTATTTATAGTATACCATACTTTATAAAAAGATTATTTTATAGAAGTAAAGAGTCTTTGTCAATCTTATTCTTGAATTTCTTTAAAAGAGACCTCGATGGGATCCGAAGACCTCTTCAGTAATTATATATACCCTTATTTCGGAGATTTTTACTCCGGATATCTTCGCTTCCGCAGGCCTTCACACAGCCCTGTTCTGCTGCCCTTTCTTCCCCGGCCAGCTGATCATCGGGGTTCCGGGACCTTCCGAATCGGGGTCTGTTATAAATCCGCAGCGCCTGTAAAACGCTTCCGCCGCAGGCGCGGCATTCACCAGGAGGGGACTGTCGGGATACAGGCTTTCCGCGTTCTTCAGCAGGAAGCGGCCGATTCCCGCGCCCCTTCTGCATCCTTCGGTAAACAGCATCAGGATATGTGTTCCCTGCATCGCGATCACGCCCCGGACCGCGCCGTTTTCCACAGCGCCGTACATTCGGATTCCTCCGCCTTCCACCGCCCGCAGCGTCCGTTCGGGTCCCGGAAGAGACGCGAACAGCCTTCGCGTACCCTCCGGATCCGTCTGTTCAAAATTGATCCTCGCCCGCTCGATTGCGGTCGTGATCTCACTGCCTGAAAGTCTTCTGAAAATCATACTTTTATTCCCTTATTTCGAATAAAACCGGCAGGACCGCGGCCCGTTTCGTCCGCAGTCCCTCCGGTTCTTCGTCTATTCGTTGCTCTTGAGCGCTTCGACCATATCCACCCGGTTGATGACCGGAATCATTGACCAGTTGACAATAAATGTGAAACCGATCGTAAGCAGACAGGAGTAGATGTAGCTCTGCCAGTAAATCGTCCTCCCGAACATGACGATGTCCGTCTCTACAGTCAGGATTATAAAATTAAACAGCAGCTGTCCGAGGAACAGTCCGATGATCATCCCGATTACCGCAAGCACGAGATTTTCCCTGAATATGTAGCGGTTTGTCTCCTTCGGATAAAAGCCGAGCACCTTGAGCGTCGCGATCTCTCTGACACGCTCCGAAATGTTGATATTGGTCAGATTATACAGGACGATAAACGCGAGGATCCCCGCGCTGACCACCATGACGACGACGATCAGATTCAGGCTCGACAGCGACTCGTTCGACGCATTGACCGTCGTATCGGTGGACATGACCGTAACGATTTCTTCTCTGTCTGTGAGCTTTTCAAGCAGCGTATCCTCGTTCGCAAGCCCGCTCTCCGTCAGGTCCACGTACGCGATGTTATACATCGGCGCTTTTCCTGTCGCGGCGGTGTAAACCTCCGGCGACATATAGACGTAATTCTGAAGATAATTCTCCATAATTCCCGTCACCGTCACATTGAAGCTCTCGTCAGAATCGTAAACTCTGACGGTGTCTCCGATTCCGATCCCGAGGTCCGTCGCGACCTTTTCGTTGATCACCGCTCCTTCCGATTCGAGGCTTAAGATCTCGTCTGTCTGGCCGCGGGGATGGAGACTGACAAACTGCGTCAGCTTCGACGGATCGGACGGAACGACGACATAGGTTTCCAGCGATGCTCCGCCGTCTGTCCCTTCGACGCTCATCTGATTCTGGCTTGCCGCCATGACTCCCTTTACGCCGTCCAGACTCGAGATATAGCTCAGGATATCCTGCTTCTGGGCAAGATCGGTTTCGTTCTTGAATACGATCGTCTCGTCGAAGACCTGAATATTGTTAAACTGATTCGGTATGATCGAGAAAATCGAATCGTGCAGACCGAAGCCCGCAAGGATCAGCGCGGTACAGCCCGCGATTCCGAGCACGGTCATAAAGAATCTCGCCTTGTACCTCAGGATGTTTCTCGAGGAGATCTTCGTGATAAAACCGAGCCGGTTCCAGAGCATCGGGATCTTTTCGAGGAATACCCGCTTCCCCGGCCTCGGCGCTTTCGGCTGCATCAGCTCTGCCGGCGTGGCCCGCATTTCATACAGCGCGATGGCCGCGGCGGCCCCGATCGTACACAGGAAGGCGACTCCGACACCGAGCGCGACAGCGCCCCACGGAATCACCGTGATCAGAGCCGGCATCGAGTAAAGCAGTCCGTAGGCTGCGAAAATGACCAGCGGGAAAAACCAGATCCCGAACACCGCGCCGATCAGGCTTCCGATTCCTGCGGCAAGTCCCGCGTAGACGATATATTTTCTGAGTATCTGAGCCCTCGAATAGCCGAGAGCCGAGAGGGTTCCGATTTCCGCACGCTGTTCCTCGACCATCCGCGTGGTCGTTGTAAAGGCGACGAGAGCCGCGACAAGCAGGAAGAACATCGGGAACACGTTGCCCACATTGTTGATCCGGACGGCATCCTCGCCGTATCCGCTGTAGCCGGGATTGTCGTCCCGGTTCGAAACGTAGAATTTTCCGGCAGTCAGATCCGCTACCTGCTTCTTCGCATCGTCGATTTTCTGCTGCGCGTCGTCAAGCTGGGTCTGACCGTCCCGGCGGCTGGTCTCAAGTTCGTTTCTCGCGTCCTCGAGCTCCGCTACGCCCTCTTCATACTGGGCGATACCGTCGTCGAGCTGTGCCCGGCTGTCCGCAAGTGTCTGCCAGCCGGCATCCAGCTGTGCGCGGCTGTCATTCAGAGTCTGCCACCCCGCATCCAGCTGCGCTCTGCTGTCCGCGAGCTGCGCATAGCCTGCTTCAAGCTCTGCCTTCCCCTGTTCGATCGCTTCGCGTCCCGCATCCAGCTGCGCCTTCGTTTCCTCCAGCTGCTGCTTTGCGGGAGCCAGCAGCGCTTCCGCCTCGTCGAGCTGCTGCTGCAGCGAATCCCGCTGGGCGGCCAGCGTGTCCCGCTGGGTCTGAGCCTGAGTTTTCTGCTCTTCCAGCGCCGTTTTCTGCGCGTGGGCCTGGGCTAGCTGAGTCTGCAGCCCGGCAAGCTGTGGATCGTCCTCCGGAAGGGCGGCGATCTGCTGTTCCAGTCCTGTGATGAGCTGCTCCAGTCCGTCTATTCCTTCAGTCAGCTGGGCGATCCCTGCATCTGCCTGGGCGATTCCGTCGTCAAGCTGCGCAATCCCGTCCTTCAGCGGATCCAGCTGAGCCGCCTGTTCGTTGTACTGGGCGAGGCCCGCTTCGTACTGCGTCTGGCCGTCGGCCAGCTCCGTTTCCTTCTGATCCAGCTGCGACTGCGACGAATCCAGCTCCGCTCTGCCCGCTTCGTACTGGGCTTCCGACTGTTCGAGGGTGTCGTATCCGCTCTGATATTCCGCCTCGCCCGATTCAAGCTGCGCCTTCCCGTCCGCGTATGCCTGCTCGGCCTCCGCGATCT